>ERZ1030898.18-NODE-18-length-48693-cov-49.878017_pt1 | contig 48693 bp, 44 predicted proteins | sample MGYA00517298_ERZ1030898 | MGnify/ENA primary metagenome ERZ1030898 (study PRJEB33718, sample SAMN03159684) | human skin metagenome | collected 2014-05-20 | study: EMG produced TPA metagenomics assembly of the PRJNA266117 data set (Human skin bacterial metagenome... | reverse complement strand
ATCTACACCTAAGCCTTCGTCGGCAGCGTCAGATGTGTATAAGAGACAGCTCCCTCCCCCTTACGGGGGTCGGTCGGGTCGGTGAGAAGAAGAAAGCGACAGCACCTTGGGAACCCGAAGTCACTACCACAAGCACAGTCAGAAGTGGAGGCAGAAGGTATCGGTGACAAAATGGGACTCCTCGAACCAGAAGCCTTCACCACCACCGTCAGCGAAGGCGTGAAGCGAAGCCAGTGAGGCAGAAGGTATCGGTGACAAAATGGGACTCCTCGAACCAGAAGCCGTCACTCACAGCACAAGCACAAAAGCCGATCAGTCGAAGCAGCCAGCAGGTCACCTACGGAGACGGTGACAAAATGGGAATCCGCGAACCAGACGTTGGCCCTGATACGCCAGCACAGTCAGCGAAAGCGACAGCGTCAGCGCAAGCGAAGTCCCAAGATTCAGCACTAGCCCGGCAGACGGTGGCCCGAAACCGCGTCACAGGACGTATGGCGGGTCTACAGACCGTGAATGGGACTCGTACCCATATGTAACCGTGAGAGGTCGCCACAGGCCCGTGCAGGTGGCGAAAACGACCGCGTAGCCGCATATCCCTGCCGCCCGCCGGCGCGGTCTGCCCGCCCGCGCGCCCGCCCGCACCGCCGCCGGGGACGTGACACCGGCCGGCGACGCGGCCGCAACCCCGTGCGATGGCGCGGGCCTGCTGGACTGATCCAGCACCGGGCTGTGGTTTCCCGCGCGCCGCCCGCACGGTCCGCGTGGCCGGCTCGCGCGCCACAGCCGGTGTGGCAGCAGCGGAGCCAGCCGGCGCCACATCCCCGTCCACAGCGCGCTACTTCGGGTAGACCTTGCGCCTGAATCCGCCGGCCCCGCCGTGTGTCGGGTAGTAGGCGGGCCAGTTCCCCGCTTCGTAGCGGGTCGCGGCTGCGCGGTGCGAGGTTTGCTAGCCGTAGACAATGAGCGGGAACACGTCGTCTCTGATTTCCACTCCGGGTCCAGTCACTGCGACCCTGGCCGCGACCTCCTGCGCTGTGATTGCGCCACGACGGTAGTTTCCCCACTGCGAGAAGATCGCCAGCATGCGGTCCCTGCCGTAGTACCAGTGCTTGCCTGGCGGCGGGTACATCATCTCGCCGGTGATGGGGTGTTGAATCCCGTACACGCCGGGGTGCTGGGTTCCCTTGACCACGGCTCCCGTGCTGTATGGGTCGCCGCTCGACCACGGGCCGCGCGGGTCGTTGTCCGGGTTCCGGTAGTTGGTGCTCATGGTCCATGTACCTGCTACACCGCAGCAGCCGCAATCACGGCGAAGGTGGAGGACGCTGCAACCATGACGGCCGTGTTGGTGCGCCGGTGGCTGGTCAGGTGTGCACCGTAGACGGGCACGTCGGTTCGTCCCACGGACAGGGCTGCGATCAGGAACAGCGCGGCCAGCGCAGTGCCGGCCACAGCGGTGCCGGGCGAGTGCACCCCAGAAAACAGCGACTGCGCGATACCGGCCCACAGCACCGTCCACGCAGCACCGGCGACGCAGGTGCCCTCGGTGCCGGGGTCGTCGTGGGCGCGGGCGTTGTCGGCCAGCCACATCAACACGGCGGCGTAGGCGGCGGCAACGATCAGGGTCATTGGTTCGTCCTTTTCTTCGGGTACACGCGGTAGACCGCGTGGAGTCCACCGGAACCAGTCATGTCGAACGCGAGGTCGGTGCCGGGTGCCGGGAGGTCGCGGTTCCACACCCGGTCGTTCAGCGGTGGACCGGACTGCGTGCGGAAGCCCGCGGCGCTCGACAGCGTGCTGGCGACGATGGTGTCGAGGGCGCCAACGTCGTGGCGGTTGCCAGCGATGTAGTCGGCGAACAGGTCAGTGTCTGTACGCCATGTGGGTCCGTCCGGCGAGTCGATTTCGACGACGGATTGGACCGATGGGTTGGGTGGCACGAGCCAGTGCCGTGACGTTGTGCCGCAGCGCGTGGCAATGCGGAAGTCCAGCAGCGGGAAACAACTGCCGGTGTGCCCCGGTGAGACGGCGACGTGGCCGTGGACTCGGTCGCCGTAGTCGAACTGCCAGAACTCTGCGTGCGGTACCTCACCGTCCAAGGGCGTGGTCAGCCAGTCGTCGCCGGAGGGCGACAGCACCGGCCGCTTCGGGATCGGACCCAGCCACGCGTGGCGGGGGTCGTCGCCGTTGTGCTGGGTCAAGAACTCGGCCAGACGGCGCGTGCCGGGCGACATGGAGGGCGCGGGTTCCAGCGGTGCCGCGTGAGCGAGTGCGTCAACGACGGGTTCGAGACAGACGGGGTCGAGCGCGACCAGTGTGCGCCGCGCGGTGATGTGGTGAGTAGGCATGGCTCTAGATGGTGAGGGCGGCGATGGTGACGACGAGCAGCAGGCTTGTCCCGCTTGCGGCGAAGAAGCCGGCTATCGAATCTTCTTCGGCCGCGGTCCAGAACATCTCGTCCACCCAGGCGACGACAGCCACGGTGCCGACGATCAATAGTGCTGTGTGCATTGGTTCGTCCTTTCCGGAGGGTGGGTGGTGGACTACGGACGCGGGCTGCGTGCCTGCTTCGGGACCAGCACGTATTCGGCGCTGACCCCGCTGTTGTAGACGGCGTCGTGGGTTAAGTCGTCACCCGGCTCCGGGTCGGGCTGCGACCACACATCGTCGGTCAATCCTGGACCCTTGATTACACGAACGTCGAAGTCGTCGGCCAGGGCTTCGGGGTGTTCCGGCTCGGACAGCCACGCTGCCCCGCACCGGCGCTCGATCACGTCTGCGAGAGAAGGGTTGACTACCCGCGCGGTGTGGTCGGCGCGTGTGGTGACGCGCAGTGCGGACCGCGTGAGTGCCGGCACGAGTGCGAGGGTGCGCGCGATGAACGCATTGTCGTGCCACATCGACGCGCCGGCGTGGACGGTGACGTCGCCATAGTCGAATGTCCAAAACTCCAAGTAGAACTGGCCGCGGTGCGCGCAGAATGAGGCGATCCTGTTCAGCGCGTCGCGCTCGTCGTACATCGTCCCGGCAATCGTCGTTTTCAGGTCAGGAAACGAAACGTGGCGGCGGTCGAGGTACTGGCGTGTCAGCAGTTCAGCCGCGGCGTATTCCTGGCCGGTGTAGGTGTAGCCGGGCACGGCCGGCGTGCCGGTGGCGAGCGCGGTGGCAAAGGCGATGGCGTTGGTCTGCTCGATCCGCATGCGGTGGCGGTGGACGGTGATGGCGGCGGTGTCGGTCATGGTGTCTCCGGTGTGTTTGTGAACTAGGTACACAACCACACTAGCGCGATGTTCCGGCGCGGCGGCAACGCAGGTGACGGCACGTCCCCCGAATCCGGCGACGCAACCGGCGTGGCGCAAGTACAGGCGCCGGTTCCCAGTCCCAGACTCCACAGCCAACCCCGCCGCAGCCCCGTCACGCGCTGGTGCCGATGTAGTCGGGGTTGACGGTCACGAGGTAGGTCGCCTCGACCACCACCGCGTCGGCCGTTACGTCGTGGACGATGTCGGTGCCGGGCGCGGTGGCGGCAACGTCGTCCCAGTCGGCGCTATCGAGCGGCGGGCCGGACACTGCGTGCGCTCTGCACGCCGCGTACATGTCCTCTCCGAACGCCTGGACCCAGCCGGGTATCGCGGTGTTGTCGCGCTCGAAGATGTAGGCCGCGAGGTTGTCGTCGCTTAGGTGGCTGGTGTCGAAGTCGAACGTGCTCGCCGGCCGGCGCGAGCAGGTTCCGAGAAACGCCAGTCTCCCGTCGCGCGCCGGTGTGGCGCACATTTTGGGTCGGGAACCGAGTTTCTGGCACATGATGTGGGTGTGCACTTCGTCGCCGTAGTCGAACTGCCACATGTCGAACACCAGGGACGAACCCACAGCGATGAAGGGGTCGTGTTCCCCGTACACAGCGTCGCTGGCAATGGCTGGCGCCGGATACAACGCGGCATACTTGCCACCCGCGGCGTGTTGGTCCAGAAACTCGGCCACGCGCAGGCCGCCGTCGCTGAACCCGCGAGTATCAGACACAGTGCCGGCGGCGACGAGCGCGTCGATGATCCGCTGCGACTCCGATGGCCCGCAGACCGCGCGGACGCGGTGCAGCGTGATTGGATCAGTCATGCCGGTTCGTCCTTCATTTCGGCGTGGTCATGTATACCGCTTCAACCAATGCAGCACCGCCTGTCACGTCGTGGACCAGGTCGGTTCCCGGCGCGGGCACGTTGACGACATCGTCCCATCGTGAATCGGGAATGTCTGGTCCTGACGCGATGTACGGACCAATCGAGTGCGAAAGTTCAGAGACGTGGAAGAACACGCGGTCCGACGCGGCGGTGTCGTCGCGGCCGAAGAAGTAGCCGAAAACGTCGTCGCGGCCGTACAGGTAGTCGTCGTTGTCGGCGTCGTCGGCGCCAGAGTCGGTGCCTGCGGTGTGGCGCGAGCAGGTGCCGATGAACGACAACCCTGCGTTGCGAAAAGGTCGCGCGGGCACCGCTGCGAACCCGACCCCGTCGGACATAAGAATGTGTCCGTGGACTTCGTCGCCGTAGTCGAACTGCCAAATGTCGCACAGCAGGGACGACGTGACGACGCGGAATGGGTCGTCTACATCGCTGCCGCCTGTTTCCTCCGCTGGTGCCGGATACAGCGGCCGGCACGTACCACCCGCGGCGTGCTGACCTAAAAACTCGGCTACCCGCATGCCGGCGGCACCGAACCCGCGAGTATCCGGCACCGCCCCGTCAACGAGCGCGTCGATGATCGCTTGCGACTCTGCGGGGCCGCACAGTGCGCGGACGCGGCGGATTATGGTTGGCTTCGACATGTCTGGTTCGTCCCTCACTTCTTGCGGTACACGCGGTACGTTGCGTGAATACCGTCCGGGTGGGCCATATCGAAGTTCAGGTCAGTGCCGGGTTCGGGCAGTCCCTTTTCCCACACGCGGTCACGCATGGCTGGCCCGTGTGCCGCGCGGAAGTTCGCCACACTCGGCAGTGCGCGCGGGTTCATGGTGCCAATCGGGATTCCAGGCACCGCGCAGAGCGCGGTGTCGTCGCCGGAGACGTAATCGGCCAGGATCGCTTTGTCCTCGGTCCATGCGCCGGTGTCGAACTCGTAGATGTGCTTGCCGGAATTGAACGGTTGCAGCGTGTGACCAGGCAGCGAGCGGGACGACGTGCCGCATTGGTAGTTGTTGCGAAACGCGGTGATGGCTAGTCGCGTCTCGCGCCGACCGTTGGAGATGAAAATGTGGCCGTGGACGTGGTCGCCGTAGTCGAATTGCCAGAACTCGGCGTAGGCCGGGGCGTAGTTCGTCGGCGTAATCAGCGGGTCGGTGTCGTCGGTGTCGTCCCGTAGCGGTGTGTTACCGAGCATGAGGACGAACCCGCTGGAACGGCGGGGCTTCTCCTCGCGCGGCCGCTTCGGCACACGCGCCAGCGGCGCGTAGCGGGGGTCAGAACCGTTGTGCTGGCTCACGAACTCGGCCAGCCGGCGGGTGCCGCCAGACATGTCCGGCGTCGGTGCGAGTTCGGTTCCTGATTCCAGTGCGAGCACGGCAGGTTCGAGCCAGTCAGCGTCGATGGTGACGCTGCTGCGGCGGGCGGTGATGTGGGGTTGGGCCATGAGTGGTTCGTCCTTTCACTTTCGGTGCAGTGTGTAGGTGGTGTCCAGGTACGGGTTGGTCATGTCGGCGACGAAGTCGAATCCGGGAACGGCAAGTTCGCGCTCCCAATCCGGGTCCGCCACAGGTCCGCCATCTGCGCGGGCGGCAGCGTCGATGTCCTCGGGGTCGGCGAAGTTCCAGCCCCGCACCGCGCGGTTGTCTCGCAGGAACAGGTACCGCTCGAACGCGGCAATGCTGGATTCGGGGGCGTACGTCGGTGTGGACGTGAAAGCCTGCGCCGGCCGGCGTGAGGTGGTGGTGAGCATGGCGTGCCCGCGTGCGCGGTACGGGGTGACGCACAGCGCAGAGTCGGTGTGCACGTCGTGCAGCGAGATGTGGGCGTGCACAGCACCATCGGGGTAGGTGAACTGCCACACCTCGCAGGTCATGTCGTCTGTGGGCTGGTCGAACAGGTCGCCGTGCGGGTCGTCCGGGTGTGGACTCGGCGCCGGGTACAGCGGTGCATGCACACCGTCGCCCGCGGCGTGGGAGTTGATGATTCCCACCACCACGTCGGTGCCGTACGGGTACACCGTGTCGGCCGGCACAGCCGTGGCGTCGGTCAGCGCGCGGGCAATGGAGGGCACGTACTGCCGGGGCACGCGTGTGCGCACGCGTCGGGCGACAACGTGGTCGTTGAACATGTCGGTTCGTCCTTTCACTCGATCCCGAGGGCGTGCCAGAACTCGCGCCGCGGACGCAACACGTAATGGGTGTGCAGTCCGTCGGCATAGTTTGCGTCGAACACCATGTCCGTGCCGGGTTCGGGAACGCCGACCTTCCACACGGGGTCGTCGTGGTCGGGACCGGATTGGTGCACCACGTCGGATATGTCGATCACACGCGAGAAGTCGATCACATCGTCGTCCATGCTCACAGCGCGCTTGGTGTAGATGAACTTGGCGAGTTCCACATCACTCGATGTGTGGGTGGGGTCCAGGTCCCAGTACGCCTTCACGTCGCGCGTGGACGTGAAGATAATCTCGTCGCTGATAAACGGCACCATCGGCAGCGTAGGCGGCAGCGCGAGTTCGCCGTTCGTCTCGTCGTGGCGCCACATCGCCGCGTGGGCGTGGGTGATGTTGCCGCCAGCGTTGTACTCGCTGTTGCCGGTGTAGTCGAACTCGATGAAGTCGAGGTAGTAGGCGGTTTTGCCAATGCGGCTGACGAAGGCGGGCAGGTCGTTGTAGAACGTGTCGTACATGCGACCGGTGGACTCGCGGTCGGGCACAGGGAACCGGAACGCACCGGCGTAGGCGGCTTGCTGGCCGAGGGCGCGGATCGCGTCGCGGGTCATGTCGTCGAACCGGGGGTTGTAGCCGGACACATCAATTACGGGCATGCCGGTGGTCAGTGCTGTGGCGACCTCGCGCACAGCGTGGTCCGCTATGCGCCAGCGGTGGCGGTGCACGTCGATGGTGTAATTCATGGCGATGGACATTGCGGCTCCGGGTCAGGTTTGTGAACTAAGTACACAACAACCGTAGCAGCCGGGACCGGCGCGGCGGCAACGCAACCGACAGCACGTCCCCGTATTGGGTTGCGACAGCAGACGCGGCGCAAGTACAGGCGCAGCAGACGCGGTTAGTGCTGGCGGTAGAACTCGTAGACCCCGCGCACCACGCCATCGGTCCATACCGCGTCGAAGTCGAGGTCGGCGCCGGGCGGTGGGGTATCCCAGACGGGCGCTGCGATGGCGGGTCCAGAGATGGTGCGAATCTCTACGTCGCGCGCGAGCGCGTCGCAAGCCACGCGGCCGGTGGCATGGCCTGCGACCACGTTCGAGTCCTCGAACAGCAGCGTGTCTAGGACGGTGGTGCCGGGCATGGTGATGGTGTGTGGGCGAGACGACGCGGCAAAGGTTCTCGTGTCTGCGTGCGGGTAGAAGTAGACGTGATTTTCTTTGTACTCGTCGAGCGTGCCCGCATGGTTCCCGGCGCGCGAGCACACGCTGGCTGCGATGTGCACCACGCCCGCATAGTTGAACTGCCAGATGTCGGCGGCGAAGGTGGGCGCGGCGCTGGTGCAGTGCTGCTCGAAGTCCAGCAGGCCGCGGTGATTGTGGATCAGGGGAGCCGGGTGGAACAGCACGCCGCCTGCCGAGTCGTAGTGGTCGTCGAGCACGTCGCAGATGGCCCGGTCCGCGGCACGGTCGATTACGGGGTAGTGCGGCTGAATCTGCCGGCCGTGCGAGATGGCGCGGGCAATGACCAGCGCGGTGGGCGCGGTGACAAGTGCTTTGGTGCGGGTCACGGTGACGGTGTCGTGGTGCATGGTGGTTCATCCTTGGTGTGTTGGTCTAGCCGCGGTGGTCGAGGCGGTACTGCGCGGTGATCGCGCCGGGGTGTGCGACATCGAAGGCGAGGTCAGTGCCGATCCTGGGCATGGGTTCGTCCCACACGCGGTCGTCGATGTCCGGGCCATACGCGGTGTGCACATCGGCGACCTCACCGACAATGGTGTACGGCACAAACAGCGGCCCGGACACAAATCCAGGATCGAACAGCGCACGGGCCAGGTCGGCACCCTCTGCCACGAGTGGCTGGGAACCGTCTTCCACATCTACTGGCGCTGCCTTGGTCGAGGTGAAAAACACACCGTCGGAGAAACCGCGGCCGAAGTACATCGCGTCGTTAGCGACAAACTGCTGCATGCGTTGGTCCGCGCGCCACACCACCGCCGCGGCATGCGTGTCAGCGCCGTCGTAGTCGAGGGTGACGAAGTCGAGGTACATGTCAGGCTCGCCAGCGACGAGAAGCGCAGCACCCATCATGTCGTTGTCGGCGGTAATTCGGTTCTGGTCGAGCACGGGGAATCTGGCGCAGCCGCGCAGAAACCACTGGTCCGAGATGGTGTCGAACGCCAGGTAGTGCGGGTTGGAGGTGTCGAGCGTGTCCACCGGCACCGGCAGCGGCATGCCGGTGACCAGCGCGGTGACAACCGGCGTGACGTCGGCATGGTCGAGCAGTATGCGTGTGCGGGTCAGGACCGCGGTGCTGTAGATGGGCATGGTGTGGCTCCGAATTGTGAACAGTGTGCACGGGCAACCCTACCGGCTGCGGCTGCGGGTCCGACACCGGGTAGAGCGGCACGTCCCCGGACAATATCGCAGGCCGTTCCGTGCGGCCGTGCGCGCCGCTGCCGGTGCCGGTGCCGGTGCCGGTGCCGGTGCCGGTGCCGGTGCCGGTGCCGCTGCCGGTGCCGCTGCCGGTGCCGGCGGGTCGGTGTTAGCGGCGGGTGAAGTTGTAGACGCCGTGGACGACACCAGACGGGAACGCGGCGTCATGGTTGATGTCGCGGCCGCGTTCGGTGCGTGCCCAGCACCTGTCGTCAAGGGCGGGACCACGCAGGGTACGGACGTCCATTATGTACATGATGTCGTCTGCGTCCAGACACCATTGTCCGTACCGCGGCAGTGTGTCGGGGTCGAGTAGGAACGTGGTGGTGTTCAATGCCCACGGTTTTCCCGCGCCGTGTTCGCGGCGCGTGGCGGTGTAGGTGGCGAGTCGTGAGACGTCCTGGCTGGCGGCGATTAGGTGGTTGCCGAAGGCGCGCCCGGCGGCGGTGCGGTATTCGAGGAGTCTGTGGTGCGGGGTTTGGCTCACCACTGACACCGCGGCGTGCGTTTCATCGCCGTAGGTGAACCGCCAAAGGTCCACGGCGTAGCCGAAGTCGCTGGTTGTCGCGGCCGCTGCGAACTCGTCGAGTCCGTGTGCGTAGGTGGCATGGTTGGCGGTGATGAATGTGGCCCCAGCGACCCTGCACGCGGTGATGTGGCCGGCCAATTCGTGCGCGCCCGCTGGTGCGTCGTCTGGCAGTTCCACGCCGGTGCCGGCGACGAGGTGGCGGGCAAAACACACCGCAGTGGCCGGGTCCACGGTGGTTTTCCAGCGGCTGACGCGCACTGAATCGTGCAGCATGGTTCGTCCTTTTCTACTCCGGCTGCGCTGTGTCGTCGTGGATCACGCTGTACGGCTGGCGGTACTTGAAGTACGGAACCCCGGACAGGAACTCGATAGACCGGCACACGTTCGTCGGGTACTGCTCGATGTCGTCTTCTTCATCGAGCAGTACCGGCCCGCCCGTGACCACCTCGCCAGCGTGCACGTGGGTTTCGTCCATGTCGGAGTCGAACGCCGCGCGGGCGTGCTGGATCACCAGGTCAGCCATCGCGGCCACGGCCAGGTCGTACAGGTGCGTTCCCTCTAAGTCGGTGACATCGCCGCCGGCGGTTTCCAGCGCACGAAACAGACGTTCAAGATCGTCGTCGGTAAGCGTGACACCGTGCTCGTCGGCGAAGCCCTCGACTACCTCGCTCCACGTCACGCCCAGCGCGCCTTCCAGGTTGAGCGAGTCGAACAGCGCGTACGCGCCGCCGTTTTGCGCCCATGCGGAGAAGTCGTCGAGCCACAGCGACTCGTCGGCGATGGTGGTGTATTGCGCGGTGACGACACCGGCGCGCAGGTGGATATGGTCGGCAATCGGGCCTGGGCAGGCGGCGAAGTAGAAACTCATGGGGGTCCCTCTCGTGGTGCGGCGTGCTTTGTGACTTAAGTTCACTCTACCGCACGTAGCCAGCGAAAACATACCTGTCGGCTGACCAGATAACGACACGTCCCCGTACACACTGTGACCTTGGCGTAACCATAGAGAACACGGGTAACAGTTCAATAAAGCACTGCCCGCGTCCTTAACAGGTTCGCCTACTACACTGTGCGCGTGCCATACGGGGCGCGCAGCACACGCTGCGATACCACCCTGCCAATCTCCCGCGGTCCGTGGCAGCCGCACCCGCTTTCCAACAGGAGGAAACAATGGGAGCACACTCCCGCCCGCGCAAGGGCTTCAACAAGACAATGGCGCTGGCCATCGCAGCCGGCGTCGCAGTGACCGGCGGCGTGCAGATTGCCGCACCCGCCGACTCCATTCTCGCGTCGTCCGCGAACGCTGCCGAGGTTGCCAAGCCGCAGGGACCGCTCGTTGCACCGAACAAGCAGACGTTTACGAGCTTCAATTCGGGAGCCTACGGCAACTACGACGGGAAAGTCCTGACACAGTTGACCCGCGTTGAGAATGGCGTTGGTTACTACGACGCGCTCGTGTCGCTGCCGAACTATTCGTTTGCGTCACAGATCGACGGCCTTGGCATGATTTTCACAAACGCCGAGATGCAGACCGAGATTAATAAGTCTCGCCGTGCCACGACCACGTACACCATTCAGGGCGCCAACGGCGCGAAGATCAATCCGAAGGCGAAGTGGGGCGACTGGACGTACTACAAGTACGACAGCGGTGTCGGTCAGTCGGTACTTGCCGGCAATCCAGACTCAATGACTGCCACGAAGACCACGTCCCCCGGCCGTCGCGGTTCTGTGAAGGCGTACTCCGAGCCAGACAAGGGGCAGTTCCGCTTCACACTGTCGGACGTGCCGAAGAACCCCAACACCAGCGTCGGCATGATTATCCGTGACGCGTTCACGGTTGACTTCAACGACCCGAACTTTGACCCGAAGGCCAACCCGCCGCGCCTGTCGTTCGGAATTTCCAACAGCGCATTTGAGCCGAAGTACACTGTGCGGGGTCGTCTCATTGAGAACCCTGAACTCGACTGGATTGTCAAGACTGACGCTGACCAGAACACACCGAAGGGTCGCAACCTCACCGTCACCAAGGGCGACCCGGTGCCGGCTGCGAACACGGCAATCTCGAACCTTGGCGAACTCAAGAACGTCGCGTCGGTGACGTGGAAGACTACTCCGAATGTCTCCACCGTCGGCAAGAAGAACGCCACCGTCAAGGTGACCTACAAGGACAAGTCTGTGGACGAGGTTCCGGTGACCATCGACGTGGTTGCTGCACCTGTGAAGCCGACCCCGAAGGAAGTGACGATCCCGTTCCGTACCACCCTGCCGACTGACCCGAGCAAGGTCATTCAGAACATCGGCGACATGCCGAAAGACGTTGTCGCCACACCGAAGAAGCCCAACACTGCCATTGGCGAGCCGGGCAACTACGAGTACGTGATTACGTACCCGTCCGACCCGAAGCGACCGGCTGACACCATCACGGTTCCGGTGAAGATTGGTCCGATGGCTGACGCGTTCGACCCGAAGGGCCGTTCGGTCAAGACCACCGTGGGCAAGACTCCGTCTGCGCAGCGCGCCATCATCAACGTCGGCGACCTGCCAGACGGCACCACCTACACTTGGGAGAAGACCCCGGATACTTCCAAGTCCGGCACCGTCCCGGCCACCGTCGTGGTGACTTACCCGGACAAGTCCACCGACAAGGTGAACGTCAACGTGATCGTCGGCGCCACCAACGCGGCGGAGCACGAGCCGAAGCCGAAGTCGCTGACGGTGAACAACGGCGACAAGCCGAAGCCGGCAGACGGTATCGACAACAAGGGCGAACTGCCTGACGGCACCAAGTACGAGTGGAAGAAGGCCCCCAACACCACCAAGCCGGGACGTGTCACTGGCATTGTCAACGTGATCTACCCGGACGGCTCCACTGACGAGGTGTCTGTCCCGGTCACGGTCCGCCCGATTGCGGACAACTACGCTCCGAAGGGCAAGGACATCGACGTCCCGCTGGGTGCTACGGCACCGGCTCCGGACACCGCGATTGCCAACAAGAAGGACCTGCCCGCCGACGCCAAGTACGCATGGAAGGCAGCGCCGAAGACGGACAAGCGCGGCAAGGTCCCGGCCACCGTTGTCGTGACCTACAAGGACGGTTCCAAGGACGAGGTTCCGGTCACGGTCAACGTGACCGCAAAGGACGCGCAGGTCTACACTCCAACCGCGAAGCCGATCACGACTGGCATTGGTACCGAGCCGAATCCGGCTGACGGCATTGGTAACAAGAACGAGTTGCCGAAGGACGCCAAGTACACCTGGAAGACCAAGCCGGACACCTCCAAGGCAGGCGACAGCACTGGCGTGATCCTGGTGACCTACCAGGACAACTCCACCGACGAGGTGCGCGTCCCTGTGAAGGTGCTGACCAACGCCGAGCAGTTCGACCCGAAGGCAAAGCCGATTGAGGCGTGGACGGGCGATACCCCGAAGGCCAGCGACGGCATTGCCAACAAGGGCGACCTGCCGAAGGGAACCAAGTACACCTGGGAGAAGAAGCCGGACACCTCCAAGCCGGGCGACACCACTGGCGTGGTGAAGGTGACCTACCCGGACGGCTCCGTTGATCGTGTCACCGTGCCGGTGCGCGTGTTCCTGTCCGGCGACGACTACCAGCGTCTCCTGAACGACATCGACGCCATCGACAAGGAAATCAACCGTATCAACGGTGAGATTGGCAAACTCAAGGGCGACGTGAACACGCTGAAGGGCCAGATGAAGCAGGCCCAGGCTGACATTAAGCGTCTGCAAGGCCAGGTGAAGGACCTTCAGGACCGCATGGCTGCGGCGGAGAAGCGTCTGGACGGCCACGACAAGGACATTGCGGACTTGAAGCGCCGCATGGCTGACGCGGAGCGTCGTCTGGACAACATCGACAAGCAGATCGCGCAGATCATGGCTGAACTGGAACGACTCGACGGCAACGAGATTGTCGAGGGTGTCCGCAACGCGGACAACTCCATCACGCTGGTCAAGAAGGACGGCCGCACCGTCGAGATTGCCCCGGCGACTAAGTACGGTCTGGAAAAGTGCACCGCGCAGTTGGGCGGTGGCCTGATGGCTCTGGTGCCGACGCTGATCGTGCTGTCGCAGGCGGGCAACGCGGTGAACCTGCCGGGCTTCGATCAGCAGATGGTTGCTCTGCAAAAGCAGGTTGGCGTGTACAACCCGCAGATCGCGGACTTCGTGGCTAAGAACGGTCCGGCGCTGGCTGCTGGCGCGGTCGGCCTGGCCACGATTGGTGCGATGTTCATTCCGGGCACCTGTGGCTCCGACTCCATCGCTGACGCGCTGGGTGAGTCGCTGCGTGGCAACCCGAACGCCGCGAACCCGGACGTGCGCGAGACGCACGACTTCAAGGGTCCGCGTTTCGTTCCGAAGCCGGGCACCGAGGGCGAAACCGCAACCGCTGGTTCGTCCCTGTCTATCGGTAAGGACGAGAAGCCGACCACCCCGTCCGACGCGCCGGCAACTGGTGAGGGTGCTACCCCGACTCCGGAAACCGCAGCGGGCGCTACCGCCCCGGCACCGACCCCGGTGATCGACAACGACACCGCCGACGTGCTGGACGACCTGGCAGCACTGGCTGAACTCGACAACGACACCGAGGACTTCGACCTCGCCGTCGCTGACGCGTTCGCAGCCAAGTAACCCGCGTCACTAGCGAAAACCCCGGATCGCAGACCATGTGATCCGGGGTTTTCCCGTTCCCGAACCGAGCCGGGGACGTGGCGCGAAAAGACACAGACCAATAGGTCAACACCATTTATGGCACCGCAACGTCATTTCCAGCCTACGTTCAGTACACTGTGCGCGTGCCATAACGGTGGACGGCCGCGTTGTTTCGTGGACCGGCCGCCCACAACACGAAGGCGGTCCGTGGCAGCCGCATCCAACTTCCCCTATAGGAGGAAAACCACATGGCTACCAAGGCCAAGACAATCAGCGCACGCGCCATCGCCATCGCGGCCATTGGCTCCCTTGCGCTCGGCGGCGCACAGGTCGTCGCCCCGGCAGGTTCCGTGCTCGCAGCCGGTGTGAATGATGCGGTTGCGCAGGAGGCTCTGAAACCGGGCGTGTCCACCGCTGACGTGAAGTACCTCGGTATCTTCGACGCCAACGGTAAGGTGGCCGGACCGTTCGAGTCGTCCAACTACAACAAGTCTCAGAACTCCAACGGCCGAGTCGTTGGCCTTCAGGACGGGTACCAGATCCGAGGCGAGTTCTCGCTTGCAAACGCAAACCCCGGGGACGAACTTCGCCTCCTTCCCTCCACTACATTTACCTTCCCGAACGGTGATTCCGGCACCACGTCCCACGGCGGTCTGCGTATCTCCCAGACCTCCGAGTGGGCAGACGTAACCCACGAGGGTGTCGTTATCGGTCAGTACCGTTACGTCAAGTCCGGTGCTATCCAGTTGAAATTCAGCGACGCCATCGCTGACGTGAAGTCGGGTACCATCACCCTGGCCGCTCCGGCGATGGTGTGGGATTTCTACACCGGCCCTGAAAAGAACGGGTACGAGGGTGACAACTGGGACGGCAAGGGATTCTCGAACCCTGTTACAGCCACGTCCAACGCCGATTCTGTTGCATTTCCCAACGGGGGCAAGGCGGATAGAGCAACCCTCGGACCTATCGGCACTGTGCGATTTAATGTCACCACGTCTAGTTCGGTTAAGAACGCGCTGACCGCTTATGAGGGTAGCCCTCTTGTTGTCGACGCCGAGAACTTCACTGTTCGACGCCCAAGCACTATAATTCGTATCCCCGCTGGCGCAAACGGCACACTTACAGCCAACCCCAACGTTGACCATGAAAAAGGCACCGACTGGTACCTTACCGACGACGTCACACTCCGGCCGCACGTTTTTGTTTACGGAAAAGCCGGAACTGACTCGGAGTACGAGTCGGAGTACATGTCGTATGATGACGCGCAGAAACAGTTCCCCGGTCTGAAAATTGAGGCGGAAAAGACCGGGCGCGGTGTCACCGTCACTACGTCGGGTATCCCCGAAAATGTGAAACCGTACGTCAGTATTCTTCCTGGTAGCGGATCTAACGCTGTCTCCTACGGTACGTACGTTGAGGGTGCCTCAATGTACTACACCGGCGAGTTCACCGGAACCATCAACGGCCAGGACACGACTAGGAAACTCGGTAACATTATCGGCACTATGGCCGCGATTCCGGGACAGCCGTCCGTGGACCTGGTGAACGCAAAGCGCACCGGCGACCTGTCCGGCTCCATCGCGGGCCAGCCGACGGGTCTTGGTGTTGATGGCTCCGTTGCTCCTATTGGCGGCACCAAGCAGACGTTCCAGTTCTTCATCAAGAACACCGGCGACGCCCCGCTGGTTGCGCCGATTGTGACCCTGCCGAACGGAAAGCAGCAGGCTATTAAGAACGTGGCTATTGCCCCGAATGGCACCGGCTCGTTCAGCGTTGACTACGACGTTCCGGCAGGAAACGGCGCGCTGAACTTCGACGTATCGCTTAGCCGCGCTACGCTGTCCCCGTCGAACACCGTGTCGTTCCGCTACTCCAACGCGGCGCAGTCTGACTCCGTGAAGGATTCCTTCGGTTACCCGCAGGACAAGCCGGTCACGGTGGAGCAGGACAAGACGGCGAAGTCCCCGGCTCCGAAGGGCGCGCCGAAGGACACCAAGTACCGCATTGACCGCACCGCGAACCCGAACCTGACTTGGGCGACGGTGGACCCGAATACCGGCGTGGTGACCCTGTCCCCGTCCGCGAACGTTGTTCCGGGCAACTACGAGGTGCCGGTCGAGGCCACCTTCCCGGACGGATCGAAGCGCACGGTCACCCTGCCGGTGGTTGTCACCGGCGAGGACCCGGCTGATCGCGTGAAGGGCTTGGAGGACCAGGTCGCCAGCCTGGAAAAGCAGTTGGCCGACGAGAAGGCGAAGTCCAACGCTGACCGCGAGAAGATTGCCGGTCTGGAAAAGCAGTTGCAGGACGCTAAGGACGCGTTGAAGGTCGCCCAGGACGCCGCGAAGGCCGCGCAGGACTCCGCCAACAACGCGCAGGAAACCGCAAACCAGGCACTTTCGGACCTGGCAAAGGAGCGCGAGCGTGTTGACGATCTGACCAAGCGCGCGGACAAGGCCGAGAAGGACCTGAAGGACGCCCGCGAGCGCGTCGCTGCCTTGGAGAAGGAAAACGCTGCGCAGCAGAAGCAGATCGACCAGGCCCGCAAGGACGTCAAGGACCTGCAAGGCAAGACGAAGCAACTGCGTACCGATCTTGAGGCTGCGAAGAAGCGTGTGACCGCGCTTGAGGAGCAGAACAAGAAGCAGCAGGGTCAGATCGACGCGCTGGTGAAGGAAAACAAGACCCAGCAGTCGCAGATCGACGCGTTGAAGAAGCAGAACGGTGAGCAGCAGAAGCAGATCGACGGCCTGAAGGCTGGTCTGCGTGACGCGAACAAGAAGATCACCGCTCTGGAAACCGACCTGGCGCTGACCAAGATCGAGTTGGCCGAGGTGTCTGGTCGTCTGTCCGAGGTCGAGGACCGTCTGAACACGGGCCTGGGCAAGTGCGTGGGCACCATCGGTGGATCGCTGGCTGCGCTGGTCCCGGCTGTGATCCTGGCAAGCCAGTTCACCGGCGGCACGAACATTCCGCAGGTGGACAACACCATTGCGCAGTTCCAGCGTCAGTTGGGCATGTTCAACCCGCAGTTGGCGAAGGTCGTTGACCAGAACCGCGGCGCTATCGCTGCTGGTCTGGCTGGCCTGGGCCTGCTGTCGCTGGTCCTGCTGCCGGGCACCTGTGGCGACGCGTCGCTGGGTGAGGCTGCGGTTGAGCCGCTGTCGTCCGCTCGTGCGGAGCGTAAGGCTGCGCGCGAGAACGGCGAGGGCGGTTCGTCCCTCAAGGCCGGCGCCGACGTGGCCGCTGGCGAAGGTGCTGGCTCGTCCGAGCAGTAGTCACCGCGCCGCTGGAAACAGCACAGGAACCCCGGACCGCAGCCTCGTGGTCCGGGGTTTTCCCGTGTCTGTATGGTAGTAGCACGTCCCCGCCAGCGTGCCAGCGACACCGTCACAGCGGTGCAAGTACAGGCGTCGGTCCCGCTTCGCGGCCCCAGTGCCAGACTCCACAGCCAACGCCCCCCCCCCTTAGACGTCGAAGGTGAAGGTGCGCGCTGCGGCTCGCGTGCTGTATGGCGCGAACGCCATGTCTGCGATGTAGTCGTGTCCTGCGGTGTAGCCGCCGACTGACCAGAGCGGATCAGCGTCGGCGACGTAGTTGGCCACGGGCAGGTTCCAGCCGTGCAGCGTCGGTTCGTGCGAGGGACCGGCATGAGCGGCGATGTCGTCGATGGAGGCAACCATGTGGTCGTGGGGTGCGGGTTTGGCAATGCCGGCCAGCAGGAGGTCTGTGGCGACGTCGCGCATGCAGGTGTCGGGGTCGAACGTGATTCCAGAGAGTGTCCACGTCGTCATAAGGGACCCGTAGTGCGAGGTGGTGCCGTATAGCGACAGCGGCGCCGAGTACGCCGGCACACCGATGGTGAGTGTGAGGTGCTTCGTGGGGTCGAGGCCGATGGTTCCGTCCGAGGGGTGGTGCTCGGCCTGGTCGATGGAAAACGCGTCGAGTACGCCGAACGTGCCGGTGCCGGCCGCGTCGCGCATATTGTGCAGTAGCGGGCCAATGAGCGAGTTGTCTGCGGTTTGTGCACGATCCACGTCAGGGCCGGCGGGCACGAGCGTGTGCTTGGCGGTGACGTAGTTGAACACCTGGTGGTGCGCCGGGGTGTCCTCGTCGTTGACGGTAGGCGCGTACGGGTCGCCGCCGGCCAGCATACACAGTGCTACGGTGACCAGGTCGGTGTCCGGGACGAACACGCGGTGCTGGGTGATGTGGTACGTCTTCGTCATGGCTTACACCCGCTCGTAGATGTCGTCGCCGGGTAGGGCAGCGTCGAACACGCGGTAGTGCGCACGGCCCGACAACTGGGCGATATGCGCGTCGTAGGCGATGTCGGCGCCCACAGTCGCGGGGCGAACCCTCCACACGTCGTGACCGGGCGGCGAGAAGTGGGCGAATCTCGTGCAGGTGGAGTTGTCGGGATCGCTGTGACCTCCGGTCCTGCCTGCGGCCAGCGAAACCAGCGGCACGGTGTTATCTGGCGTGGCGGTGCCGGTCAGTTCCACCGCACGGCGTAGTTCGTCCAAGGTGTCGCGCGGCGTGGTGGAGTTGGTGGCGGCGAACGGTATGCGCAGTTGCCCGTCGCCGTAGCGCATGTCACGCATTGAGACATACGGCGCAACATCGTCCGCCACAGACAGTGTGGCGAACCCGCACAGGGCAGTATCGCGTCGTCCCTTACGCCGTGTGATCGCAGTAGTGTGCCTGACAACGACCAGGTCGAGCACGCAGGCGGTGTTGTTGCCCGCGAGTCGGGTCACACAGCGGTGTGCCGACCGCATACGGATCATGCGCGAGGAGGCGAGGTCAGTGGTAGGTGCCGGTGCCGGAAACAGGTAGGTGCCGAACCATGTGAGCGCGTCGCCGAGCGGGTCTGGTTCCGTCTCTGACACAGGAAACGGCGGCAGCATGCCGGACATCAGCGCCAGCGCGGTGGTGTGGGCGCGGTCCGGCGCGACAAGCACGCGCACGTGCTCGACGGTGAAGTCGCGCAACGTGGCGGTGGGATCGGTCGTGGCGGTGGGAACGTACATGCCCGCAATTCTATGGGCTGTGTCGCTGGTTGCGACAACCAACTCGGTGGCACGTCCCCCGAAGCCGGCGACGCAGCCGACGCGGCGCAAGTGCAGGCGTGCCAGACTCCGCAGCCAACCCCGACGCAGCCCCGTCACGCGCTGGCGGCTTTGAACACGCGGTAGACGGGCGCGTTGTCGTACTCGGCGTGGAAGGTGTCGAAGATGATGTTGTGGCCGGGCACATCAGGTTTGAGCGTCCAGATCGACGCGGCGTCGGGTTCGTATTTGGCGACGGTTTTGGCCTTGCTCACCTTCAGACCGGCTTCGCCGCCGTCGCGGCCGTCGATGATCCGGTCCAGCGGTACAGTGGCGTCGGGTTCGTCGTCTTCGACACCGAGGGCGCGCGAGAGTGCGTGGATCGCCCGGTTCGGGTGGGCCGTGTTGTTGGCGGAGAATGTCGCGTGGAGTTGGCCGGCGGTGACATCGGTGCCACGCAGCGAGAGGTGCGGCGCTGTGGTGTTCGTTTTGACCGACAGCGTGGCCGCGCCGCAGAGGGTGTCGCCGCCGTTTTCGCCTTCGCGGGCTGCGGCGGTGTGTCTGATCCGTACCAGGTCGAGCACGCACACGGGCACCTGGTTCGTCTCGTAGCCCAGTTTGTTGATGGCGTCCTGCATGGCCCGCAGCCGCACCGGCGATGTGCCAGCCCGGAACCCGGACTCATAGGGCGAAAGCGAGCCGCCGAACCACGCCATTGCGTCGTCGAGTCCGGGCAGCATGGGTCGAAACGGCACAATGCCGGCCACGAGCGCCAGCGCCGTAGGTTGCGCGTCTCGCTGGTCCACGAGTACGCGCACGTGCTCGACGGTGAAGGCGTCCATGCCGGTGTAGACGTATCTGGGCGAAGTCACGTTCACGGTTCGTCCTTGTTGTATTCGGCTCCGTAGTCGCGCATGTCGAGTTCCACCACGCGGTGCGCGGCGGTGGTTTGCAGTTCACGCGCGATCACGTCGTGGTGCAAGTCTGTGCCGTATGCGCCTGGTTTCAACGACCACACCGGGTCGCGGTCCGGGGAGAACCTGGTTGGAAACAACGCGGTGCCACGGTTCTGCTCCGGCTGCGCAGTGCGCGCACCAAACAGCGTGCCGGCGTACACGCACGCCAATCCTCGACCGGGAGAGTGGACGCGGGCAACCTTGCCAACGAGGGCAATCATTGTGTCCGCGTCCATTCGCGCGGCCTCCGACGATGTGCGTGAGCGCCACGTTGTCGCCAGCAGACCCGACTCGCGGTGCGTGCCGTTGAGCGCGAGATACACGTCGTCCACAACGCCGTGCGCGATGGACAGCGTGGCGTACGCGGTATTGGTTGCAATGTTTCGCCCGGTGGCCGCGTCGCGGCCATAGTACGCTCCCGTGACGACATCGAGCAGCGCGTACATGTCGCGGCCCGAGGCCAGTGTGGCGCCGGAGAAGAAGTTCACCATGCGCGTGCTCGTCCCAGTCAGATCGCCGTGCGGCTCGGTAAGACCGCTTGCGAGCACGTACCTGTTGAGCACCCCGGACATCACACGTAGCGCGATGGGAAGGTCTTTTCCCGGACCGACCGGCTCGGCCACACCGCCGAATAGCGACAGCGCAACAAGCGATGTGTCGTCCGGCTCCACAATGCAGCGGTGCTGGGTGAGTTTCAGGGTTCCAAGGCTGGGCATGTGTCGCAGCATAGCCTGAACGCGGTGCCGGACAAACAGCACGTCCCCTCACCAGTTTGGCGCCGCTGCCACTCCGCAACCCCAGTATCTGCCCGGCGTGCGACCGGCACCTGGGCCGTGCTAAAGTGAACTTCGTTCACACTTTCGACACACCAGGAGGACCATCTATGCTGACCGGCCAGATCACGGCCGCCCACATTCCCGCAGTGTTTGTTGGCGACACGCACGGCAAGCCCGCGCACATCGCCAGAGGGATTGCCACCGCCGCACGACTCGGCGTGGAAACCGTCATTCAAGTTGGCGACTTCAACACCTACACCCCGCACCAGTTGTCGATGATCGAGTCCGCCATCGACACGGCCTACGCGCGCCACGACACCTGCGACCCGGCCCGTGTCCGGGTGCTGTTTGTGGACGGCAACCACGAGAACTTCAACGTCCTGGGCCGCGAGGTTGCAGCCCACGATGAAAACCCGTTCCGCTTCGACGGCGCCCGCGACGAGGACGAACCATACGGCACGGTGTACCTGTCGCCCCGCGTGGTCTACATGCGCCGCGGGTCGATCCGTCGCGTCGGCGAGCACATCGTCGGGTTCTTCGGCGGCGCGATCACCGTGGGCCGGGCCAGGTTCACCCGCGGCGTGAACTACTTTCCAGAGGAGGCCATCACCGACACCGACCTTGCCAACGCCATGCGCGTGATGGAGTCCGGGATCGACGTGCTCGTCACCCACGACACCACCCGCGAGGGTCTGGCTGTGTTGGAGGAGCAGTACCTGGGCGACCGCCGCACCTCCGCGGCACGCAGCGACGCATGGGCTGATTCAGACGTGAACACGGCCTACATCTCCGCGCTGGTGCGCGCGACCTACCCGCACATTCACGTCCACGGCCACTACCACCGCCCCGTGCAGTTCGACCTGCCTCAGTTGGGCGTGAACAACATCTGTCTCTCGCGCGACTACCTCGCCGGCTCACTCGCCGTGGTTGACGGGTCCACCGGCCAGGCCCAGTACATCGACCCGCATACCTCCAAGTTGACCACCACGGTCTACACGCTGGCCGCGACCGATCCGGTGGCAGCACCCACCGACAAGTTCGTCCTTGGACCCGACGGCGCGCCCGCCGGCCGCGGCGTGTGGCACGGTCCTGGACGCAACCGCGACGTGCGACACTATCCCCAATACGACCCCACACGACCCTATGACCCGCGAGAGGCAGTCTGACCATGACCCCGCACAACAACCAGGCCGGAATCCCCGGTGGCGGCCTGTTCAACGAGATTTACGCCGCGCACTACCGCCAAGGCTCCGCCGGCGGGCCACGGTTTCGCACCGAACTCGGCACGTGGCGCCACGACCAGCCGATCAACCCCGACGACTACGCCTACGACGATGAACTCGGCTGCGGCGCGGGCTGCGCGCTCGCAGCAGTGATCTTCGCGGTGCTCGTGTTCGTCCTGCCCGACTACGTGCAGGGGTTCTGGCTGCTCGTCGCGTTCATCGCGCTGCCGATCCTGGGCTGGAAGTACGGCAAGAAACTGATCCTCGACCGTAGGAACCGACAGCGGAACCAGCGTCTTGACGCCGAGCACGCCCGCAAGCAGGCCACGTCCGCGGCACCGGACCCGCTCGAACCGCCTGCCAGCGAGACGTACCCGAGCCTGTACAAGGGCCAGGACCGTGTGGACTTGGGGACACTGAAACAGCAGTGCATGAGCGTGTACGAGCACATGCAGAGCACCGGCAACGTACCGGACTACGTGGACACGTCGGTGGCCGGGTTCAGCAACTACTTCGGCGCCGCCTGCGAGGTCACCACGTCCAAGACACTGCGGTCTATCCCCGGCTGCGTCGTCGTCAACGACATCGCCATTGCCAAGCCGGACGGCCGCGTCACCGCCAACATCGACCATCTGGCGTGTTTCCCGGACAACGGCACCGCCGTGATGGTGGACTCGAAGTTCTGGTCCAAACCGCCGACGTTCACCCGCAACGGCAGTATCACCAGCGTGGACCCACACGGTGAGCACGCACGCGCGGTGTCTACCTGTATCTACGAGGCGTCGTTCCTGCCCGCCCCGCCGCTGGCTATCGTGTTCGCGGTGCGCGGCAAGGCAGCGGCGTTACTGCGCGAGCCGGTGAGCGTGGACCTCTACCCGGACTTCGACTACGACGGCAACGCAAAGATGAAGACGGTGCCCTTCCCGGTGATCTTCGTTGACCACGCCAAGGTCGCCGGCGTGGTCGGCGACGTCAGGCAGGGCCGGTCGGTAAACGGTGCCATCGCACGTCCTGCGGGACGAACCGACGTGCTGGCGCTGACGGGCCAAACCAGGGTCGGCGACAACCGGCTTACCCCGACGACGAAACTGGACTTCTACGCCCCAAGCATGGACTTCTAGTCCAGCGAGTCTGCCTGCATAGCAGGCGTGAGCACGACCACCGGCGAGGTGAACGCGGCGTGGCTGGTCGCAACATCAAGATCAGTCAGCGTCTGGGTTCCTTCGCCGGTGTTTACTTCCACCACCGCGTGCTGCGGCCAATGCGACAGCGCGGCAATCACGTCTGCCACAGTCATGGGCACGGTGCTGGCCCGATCCAGCGGGTCGGGCGTGAGTAGTGCGCGCACCGTCTGCACCGCGAGTGCCGCGTCGTTGCCGGTCACGTGGAGTTGGCCGAGCAGTTCGACGATTGCGGAGGTGGACGGGTCTGTCTCGCCGTCGCCTTTGAGCCAGCCGGCGACGGTGCGTGCGGCGGTGTCACGGGTTGCTTGGTCCATCATGTCCACGATCATATCGCGTGCCGCGGTGTGGTACGGGGACGTGTCACCGCGCGCTGCCCAGCACCGGCGTGCTATGGTGTCGTTTGATTCATTACGGATCAGACTCTATCCATCTCAACTCATTGGAGATTCACAATGGAACACGTCTACGAAGCCGGCTACACCGACCACGCCGGCTACCAGGTCGTTGTCGTCGCGGCAGACGACGCAGGCGCGCTCTACACCGCCGCCCGCGACCTCTACGAGCCGGAGTTCAACTTCGATACAAAGACGGTCAGGCAAAGCGTCATGCTCGCCAAGGTCGCAGCATGGATCACCGATCACGAGGGTCACAGCGGTTGGGTTCGACAGGCTCCGTTCACGCTGAACATGCACAACACGACGACGAAGCAGCGCACCTCGAAGCCCGCGCTGACGCTCGAAGACATGGTCGTGGGGATCGTCAACGACAGCCCGCTGCGTGAGGCGTACTGGAAACAGTGCTTGGAAGATGGTCCGGCCGGCGACATGCGCCACCACATTGTTGTGGGGTCTGCGGAGACGGCTCTGCGGTTTTCTGTTGCCGGCGTGTGCAGTTCGGTGCGTTCTTACGAACCCCTGACGGTTGAGGACGTGGTCGTGTTCGCACGGCACGCCTACGAGGACGAACCGTATTCCGTACGGAACATCGGCATGTCTGCCGTGGCGGAGTTGGAGTACACCTCACGCATGATCCGCAGGTACGAGGACGCCCGGCACCGGGTACTCGGCAGCGCACTTGCCGCCGGCATGACCCAGCGGGCCGTGGCCGATGTATGCGGTGTGTCGCAGTCCACGGTGAGCCGGTGGCTCAAGTCTGACGGCGCGTAGGAACGCCGTGCGCAGGTACTCGAAACGTCGGGTTTCGAGTTGTTTCTAGTCTGACCTGCGAAAACGCCGCTACTCGAAACGGTTTCGAGTAGATTCGCATGCCTGGTTCGTCCCTATCGTGTGCGCTGTTCTTCCTGTACACGCCAGGTGCGAATAGACTTGCGAACCATGCACAAGAAACTCATTGCCCCTGTCATGGCTGCGACGATGGCTCTTGGCCTCGCAGCCGCACCCGCCAATGCCCAGTCGTCCCTCAACCTCGACTTCGGCCTGTCCTCGCTGCCGTCGCTGTCGTCCAACCGTGGCCCGGCGCCGGCACCGGCACCGAAGCCGGCGCCGTCCAAGACTCGCGGCCAGGTCGCCGCGGAGATGAAGCAGCGGATCATCGCCGCCAACCTGCGACTCGGCCACACCTACTCGAAGGAGATGGAGGCGCACGCGCAGAAGTACGCCAACCACGCGGTCAACCAGCCGATGAAGTACCGCAACGTCGCGCCCGGCATTGACATCGCGCCGTTCAACGGCAACCTCGGTGCCGCGCGCACCAAGGGCGTGGTCGTGCGCGTGAAGGACCACGCGGTGCAGTCGTACCTGAAAAGCCTGTACACCGTCCCGGAGTTGGCCGGCAAGGTCAGCCGTCCATTCGGTGTCGCGGTGAACCCGGCGACCGGCGAATACTACGTCGCAATCGCCGCGCTGATTCGCTAGTTCGTCCCCGCAACAACACAACCCCGCCCCGTCAGGTCGCCAGGGCGGGGTTTCGCCGTTGCAGTGTGGACGGCGTGATTACCACGTCGCCTGCATGACCGAGATGTAGCCCCAGCCGTAGTTCGGCAGGTAGCCGTAGGCGATACCGATACCTGCGGAGCCGGACTGCTGTTCCAGCATGTTGCGGTTGTGTGCCGGGGACTTCCGCCACTGTTCAAACGCCGCGGTCGGGTCGTTCGGGGAGAACGCGATGTTCTCCCAGACGTTCGCGCCAGGCTGGTGATAGAACGCTTGCTCGCGGACCAACTGCTCGGCCCAACGCTGTGCCTGGGCGTCGAGGTGAGGGTTGCGTGCCCACTGCTTACGGCCGTTCTCGGCGCGGTACTGGTTGATCTTGTTGAACAGCGGTGTGCGCGAGTTCTGGGCCACGGCGGTGGTGTTCTTCGGAGCCGGAGCCGGAGCCGGAGAGGGCGCGGGCTGCGGGCGCTGCTGTGCGGGCAGCAGCGACGCGATCAGGCTCGACGACATCGACGACAGGACGTCGGTGCTGGTGTATCGGACGATGGTGTTGTCGATGTGCTGCTGGACGCGGGCGATTTCTGAATCGACACGTCCCTTGATGTCTGCTGGCGTGGTCGCCGCGGCAGACGGCGCGAGCGTGATGGCGGTGGCAGCGGCTACGGCTGCTGCGATGGTGCGTGTGGGCACGAGTCCTCCTGGGTGTGATCGGTGACGGCACGGCGCCGGGGTGGCGCTGTGCTGAATACATCGTATTGCCTGCGTGTCTGGTGAGGGAACGTGGATCGGGCACAACACAACCCCGCTCCGGCAGTGCGCCAGGGCGGGGTTGTGTTGTTGGAGGGCGCGGTGATCCTAGAACTGACCCTCGCGTTCACGGCGTCGCAGGGCGAAGGCGGCAGCGGCGGCGAGCGCGAAGCCGCCCGCGGCCGCACCGGCGCCGAGCAGGCCGTCGGAGTCAGCGCCGGTGGTTTGCAGCGCGGCGGCCCCGCGAGTGCCGGCCGGTGCTGGCTCGTTCACGGCGACCTCGGCGGGCGCTGCGACCATGTTGTCGGTCGGAGTTGCAGCGGTGGTGCCTGGGGTTTCCGTGTCCCCATCGGCTGTGCCAGCGGTGCCGTCGGTTGCAGCGGTGCCGTCACCCGGCTGGCCCGGCTGGCCCGGCTGGCCCGGCTGGCCCGGCTGGCCCGGCTGCTGGCCCGGCTGCTGGGCTGCTGCGGAACCCGGCTTTTCGGTGCCCAGGGCCTTGTCGATAGCGCGGCCCACCTTGGCGCCGAGGCCGTCCTTGCGCTTGTACTTGAACCCCTGGGTCTTGTACGCGCCGGACACCTCGATGGTGTTGGTCACCTCGCCGGTGGAGGTGTCCGGGAACGTGGCCAGCGAGGTGAACACGTAGGTGCCCGGCTTGACGTTGAGGTCGGGCGCTGCTGTCAGCGTGCCGTCGGCGTTGAGCATGACCCATTCCGGCCAGTCACGTCCCCGTTCCAGTTTCAGGTCGCCCGGCAGCGGCTTGCCGTCGGCGTCGTGGGGCACGCCGATGGTGACGGACTCGCGGCGGGTCACGGTGCGCTTGTCGGTGACGAGGCGGTAGTCGAGTGCCTGGAAGGTGTCGCCGACGCTGTAGCGAACGGCCACGGTGTCAGTGTCCGGTGTGGCTCCGTCCGGGGTCGCGTAGTGCACGGTGATCTGCGCGGTGTACTCGCCGGGTTTCAGCGTCGGGTTGGGGCGGAACGCCACGGTGCCGTCTTCGTCCACCTCGACGACGTTGTGCTTGTCAGCCACGGTGTAGGTGGTGCCGAACGGTGCCGCCGCGTTGCCGAAGTTCACCTTGGAGTACACCACTCGCTCCGGGTTCGTCCCGATGTAGGCCGGGGCCACAGACGGTGTGTATCGGTCAGAGAGTTTGCCGGCGGTGACGGTGAATGTCAGCGGCTGGCCTGTCTCGCGCGATCCGTCGGCGTACACGGCGGAGATGAACGCGGTGTACGTGCCGGGTTCGAGGTCCCAGGAGGGCGCGATGGTCGCGGTGCCGGTTGCCGGGTCCACGACGACAGCGCCACGGTTGACCTGCACGCCGTTTTCGGCGTAGACCGCGTCGGTGTCGTACCTCGTGGGCTTCATAGCGCCGTGGGTGCCGGTGAACTTGGCAGTGGCTGTGGCACCCTGCACCACGGTCGTCCCTGCCGCCCACGCGAGGTCGGCAGTGCCGGTCTGGTTGCCCGGACCCGGCTTCGGGTTCGTCCCATCAGTGGTGTCAGCCGGCGCGACGGTGAGGTTCACGGTGTGCTCGATGGTGGTGCCGTCGGCCAGCGTCTCGGTCACGGTGATGGGGTGTGTGCCGGGCTTCGCCGCGGGTCCGGCCTCGAACGTCGGCGCGCCAGCGAGGTCACCGGCCTGCACACCGGCCGGCAGCGCGGAGGTGATTTTCAGCGTGGAGCCAGGCGCGCTCGCCAGGTCGTTTACGGCAACGAAATCGCCGCCGGCCACAGCGGTGAGGTCCACCGTCTTGGACTCTGGCGTGCCGGGATCGGCAATCTCCGACGGCGTGTCGGTGTCGCCCGGTGCCGGGGTCGGGTCGATGTCCAGCGGCGGGGTGACGGTGAGGTTCAGCGTGGCCTGCTTGGAGGTTCCGAGCGCGCTCGCCGATCCGGTGATGGTGTACTCGCCGGGTGTGGCGTCCTTGTCCGCCGAGACGATAATGTTCGTCCCTTTGACTGTGACGTGCACACCCGCTGCGTCGTGCGGGTTGTCGAACGTGAACTGCGCGAACGCAGCCGCCGGGTGGATCGTGGCTGCGTCGATGGTCTTGGACTCGCCCTGTTTGAGCGTCGCGGTTTTCACGGTCGGGCCGGACGGGTTGAGGAAGTCGCCGAGTCCAGCGCCGGGTTCAGCGCCAGGCAGCGTCAGCCGCGGAAGTTCCAGTGCGGGTGCTGTGCCCCTGTCGCCGGCCGCGTCGATCCGGTCCGCAATCGTGGCGAACGAGTCGAGCATGTCGGCGACATCGACATCGTCGGTACCAGCCGCGGTACCCGCGTCCGCGTCCACGCCAGCGGCGGTGTCGGTGGGCTGCGCGATGGGGGTTGTCTCGCCGACGTCGCCGAGCGGTGCGTCAGTCTCGACAGCCACAGCCGGGACAGCGGTGAGCACCGCCATCGCGGCGATGGACGCGCCGGTGGAGCGGGCGTACTTCACGTACTTCGGCTCCGCGGCGTGCCGTGCCTTGTAAGACATGGGTTCTCCTTTGCTTCAACGTTGAGGCTGTATAGGGGACGTGATGGCGTGGGCGTTTCCGGAAGTGCCGTGCGCCGTGTCCCCGCGCCAGGGTCAGACTACCGCTGGTGTGCGCGGATTTTGCCGGCGGTGGTTGTGTCCCCAATGCACTGCACGGCATGTCGTTATCGAATCGTGATATTTATATACGGGTTCAATCAGCACTGATTTTCGAGGTACGACAACGATGGCACGCTATGTAGGACGACACCGCAAGCACACCACCCCGGCCCCGGTGAAGGCAGTCGCAGCCGCCGCGGTGGTTGCCGGTGTCTCTGGTGTCGGCGCGGGTGTTGCAACCGCACAGACGAAGGCAGACCCGGCACCGACGACCACGCTGGTGCCGGGTCCGGCGCTGGACGCCGATCAGGTGGCGCGCGACGCGCAGGCCGCAGTAGACGGCGCGGTCAAGTCCGCGAAGCGCGACGTGGACGCGGCCACGCGCGGTATTGCTAACTCGCTCGACGTGGCTAAGGCCACCATGCAAAAGCACGGTGTCGCAGCACAAGACCCGACTGCTCCGCAGATCATGCAGGGCGCCGTAGTCGTAATGGACCCGGCGGTCCGCGAGTCTGCCGCCGAGCGCGGCGCGCAGTTGCAGCGGTCGCTGGACGCGGCGGTGCACTACAACGAGCAGGTGGAAAAGCAGCGCGCGGAGGAAGAAGCCGCAGCAGCCGCCGCCGAAGCAGCGGCCAAGGCCCAGGCAGCCGCCGAAGCGGCCGCCGCGCAGGCTAACGCCGCAGCCGGTGTGGGGTCCACGGTGATTAAAGGTGGTGTGGCGTTGCCGGCGTCGGGCGCGTTCACGTCTGGTTTCGGCTCGCGTTGGGGGTCGTTCCATTCCGGTGTGGACATCGCCAACTCGTTGGGCACGCCTATCTACGCGGCGATGGCCGGCACGGTGATTGATTCGGGTCCGGCGCAGGGTTACGGTCAGTGGATTCGGATTCGCCACGATAATGGCGCGATCACGGTGTACGGCCACATGCAGACGCTGGGTGTGTCTGTGGGGCAGCGTGTGGCTGCGGGCGAGTACATCGCGGGCATGGGTTCGCTCGGGTTCTCGACCGGCTCGCACCTGCACTTTGAGATTTGGCCGGACGGCGCCAACGCGGTGGACCCGCAGGCGTGGCTGGCGCAGCACGGGATTTACCTGTAAGGGACGAACCATTCACTAAAACCCGCCACGGCATACGCTGTGGCAGGGTTTTGTTGTGGCCGTGGGCGCGGAGGGCACCGCAGCCCCGGACCAGATCGCAGGCCGTACCGTGCGGCCGTCCCAGCCGGGCGGCGCATACCCGGCGCGCACAGATTGTGTGCTGGCGTTTCAGATTGGGCCGTGCTCGGGGACAATGGAGTACGCGAATGGTTTTGATTGAAACGAGGTTTTCCCATGACAACTCCCGACCCCTATGCGTCGATTCCGAAGACGGGCACGAAGCCACCGCCGAGTACGTATGAGTCGTTTACGCCGACCGGCGAGCGCGACCTGTACGGCTACGACCCGGATCGGGTGACCAGCAGCGCCGAGATTGACGAGGTGGACGCTGTCGTTGACGCGCCGGACGGCGACTACGACCCGGCCGCGAACCGGTCCCAGCAGTTGCGCGACGCCTTGGCGCGCGACCCGCAAGCGTCCCAGCAAAATGACACGTCCCCGTCGAAGGGCGACGTGTTTACGCTCGACGGCACCTCCACAGGGGCGCGCAACGCATACCGCGACTCCGAGCAGGCCGCGCGCAACTTCATGTCGCACAAGCCGCTGTCGAACACGCAGCGTGAGCAGGCGTTGAGCGAGGTCGCCGACGTGGACTTGTCCGAGCAGGCGGTGGCGTCCACGTTCTCCGGCATGACCACCTCGTCCGAGGGCGCTATCGGCGCAACGTATGCGGGCAATGACCCGTACACCATCGGCGGGCTGACCGACGACGCCGAGTTCGACCCCTCGATCATCGAGCGCGAAGCAGACGTGAACCGGCACTGCCTCTACATTGGTGTGGCCGGCAGTCAGGCAGCGTCGGCCACGGGCAAGCCGTACACGTTTTCAGCCACCAGTGCTGCGATCCAGCGCGCCGTGGAGGCCATGCTGGATATGCGCGAGGGCATTTTCGCCGCCACTGACGGTGCCGCCTCGAATGTGGTGCAGGACCTCAAACAGGCCCAGACCGCGCTGACTGACGCGCTCGAATACTTCTCCTCCGGTGCCGGTATTCAGGCGGCGGCCCCGGCGTTGGAGTCCGTGGCGCAGCCGGTGAACACGGCAGTCATGGCGGTCAACACGGAAGGACTCGGCTACCGGCGCGAGTACGAGTTAGCAGCACCCGTGATTAAAAAACTCCACGACGCGGGCGAGAACCCGGCGGGTATTCCCGGCATTGCGCCGAACTCGGCGGTGAACTCGATTGTCACCGCGGCGCTGGAATCTGGTGTGGACGCAGCATTGCTGATGGACGACGTGCTCACCGACGCGGTTCCGGTGGCCAAGCGAGTTGCCGGCGTGCTCGACGACTCGGTGTCGTTCGCTCCCGAGGTTTCCGAGGTCAAAACCGAAGTCTCCTCCGGCGGCGCTGCCCCGCAGCAGGCTCCCCCGGTTGCAGCACCAGGACCGTCTGCACCCGCGGCGCCCGTCGGTGGCGGTGGCGGGTATGCAGCGCCGGCGTTTTCTCCGGGGCAGGTCGGCGCGAACCGCGCTGGCGGCGGCATTGCCGCTGCTTCTCCGGGCCGTGTCGGAGCTAACCGTGGTGTTGGTGGTTCGTCCCCGCTCGGCGGCACGCCCGGCCCGAGTATCAACCCCGGTTCGTCTGGTGTGGCGATCCCGGCGCACGGCACATTCACCTCCGGGTTCGGCCCGCGCTGGGGATCGGCACACAACGGCGTGGACATCGCCAACTCGATTGGCACCCCGATCTACGCCGTAATGGACGGCACGGTCATTAGTGCCGGCCCCGCGTCGGGCTTCGGTAACTGGGTACGTATCCAGCACGGCGACGGCTCCATCTCCGTCTACGGCCACATGCAGGCGAACATGATCTACGTGCGCGAGGGCCAGCCGGTGCGCTGCGGCGACAACATCGCCGGTATCGGCTCCGAGGGTCAATCCACAGGCCCGCACCTGCACTTCGAGATTCACACCTCCGGCGGCCCCATCGACCCGGTGCCGTGGTTCGCGCAGTACGGCATATCGCTCTAGTTCGTCCCAGCACGGCACAACAAAACCCCGGCCAGGAAACGAATCCTGGCCGGGGTTTTGTTGTGCTGCGTGACTTAACGCTGCGGTGCGAACTGCGGCGCGTACTTCATGGCGAAGGTAGCGACGGTGCCGATGATGGACAGCACAGCGGTGAGCACGGACAGCCAGTCCTTGATTTCCTTCGGGTCCAGGTCCTTCAGGGACGAACCGGACTCGACGGTGGCGTTGCCGGTCGCGGTCTTGCCGTTCGCGTTCTTGCCGGTGTTGGCGGTGCCGGTTGCGGTGGTGTTGGTGCCGGCCTCGACCTTGACGACGCCAGTTTCGGCGGCCATCGCCGGGGTAGCCAGGGAGCCGAGTGCGACTGCGGTTGCGGTAGCGGCTGCGAGAGCCATCTTGTTGGTACGCATGGGTAAGTTCCTTCCAGGCGGATAGTGTGAACAGATGTTGCGTAGCAGAGCATAACGCATGCCGCCGCGAAAACACGCGATGGCATGTCCCTTACGCGTCCAGCACCACCGTTCCGCGACCCGTGGCCGTTGAGCGTGCAGTCACCGCAAGCGCGTCACCGCCCGAGGTGAACTCTGGTGCAGCACACGCAGTGACGACGGTTTCGTCGCCTTGGCGCAGTTTGTGCACCATCACACCGCCAGCACCGCGGCCCTTGGAGGGAATGTCGTCGGACGCAGTGACCTTCCAGCCGTCGAGCGATTGGGTGAACACCTTGTCGTCGTCTGCGGCCTTGAACGCGGCGACTACGGTGGCACCGGCCGGCAACTTCATGCCGGCCACGCCGTTGCCGGCCTTGCCCTGCGGGTTGAACTTGGAGTCTTCGCCGGTGTCCAGCGCGATGATCTTGCCCTCGTTCGACACCAGCATGAGCCGGTCTTTGCCGCGGGTGAGCGTGCCGCAGGCAATCATCTCGGACACATCGGGGGCGACCATTGTTGGCGTGATCGACTTCGGCAAGCCGCCGCCGGCGAACAGTTTGACGCGGCCGTCGCGGAAGGCGACCCACACCACGTCGCCCTTGGCGATCTTCTCGCCGTTTTCGCCGAGCAGGCCGAGTTCGGTGTCGAGCAGCCACGACGACAGGCGCTCCTCGTCGGTGATGTCGTCGCCGGCGGGCGCGGTGGGTTTGACGTCGTTGAGGATTTGAGTACGACGCGCGTAGGTTGGTTCGTCCTCGCACAGGGCAATCGACGCGGCGAGTTCGCGGTCGAGTTCTTCCTTGCGCAACTCCTCCGACTCGATCAGCGCCGTTAAGTGCGCGATGGTGTCGTTGAGGTCGTCCACGGACTTGACCGCGTCGAGGGTGTCGGCCTTGGTCAGCCGGTACAGCGGCAGGGACGTGACGTACTCGGACTGCTCGTCGGTGAGGTCGAAGTGCTTGGCGATCCCGGCGTTGGCCGCAGCCCGGTCGTCGGCGGTGGTGATGATCTTCACCGCAGCGTCCTTGTCCACCACGACCGCAGCCAGAGCGGTGGCTTTCACCAGTTTCTTCTCCGCAGCGGACTTGGCGGCCTGCGACCGCTGCACGAGCACGCCGTCGCGCAGGTTGAGGAACTGACCAATGACCTCGCGGATACCCCAGGTGCGCGGAATGTTCTGCCGGTCGGTGAACACCATGTTCACGCCGAACGTGCCCTCTAGACGGGACTTGGCGTACAACTCGGCCACCGCGTCCTCGTACTTCTTGCCGCGACGCAGCGTGAAGACGACGTGGGTTCCCTTGTCCATGTCGGAGTGGTCGTCGGCGCCGGACAGCGTGGTGATTTCGCCCGCGCGAATCTTGTCGCGGATTTGGCCGAGCACGCTGCGCAGGCCGACGTCCGGGACGATCTGTTTGAGCACGACCGCGCCGTCGATGTTTTCCATCACGCTGCGCACGGTCAAGTGGGCGCTGCCGGTGTCGTAATACTGCTTAATCGCGTCGCCGGAGCCAATGACTTGCGCGCCGGTTCCCCAGTCGGGGCCGGGCATGATTTCGACCATCTCGTCAGTGGACATGTCCGGGTTGGCGAGCAGTGCGCGCGTGAGTTTCAAAAACTCGACCGGGTTGTGGCTGGGAATGTTCACGGAGAAACCGGCGGCCACGCCTTTGGAGCCGGTGATCGGGGCGACGGGGAACCGGCTCGGCAGGAACTCGGGTTCCAAGTTAGTGCCGTCGAAGGTGCGGACCATCGTGACAGGTTCGTCCTTCATGTCGCGCACTACTTCCATGCCCGACGGGTTCAGCCTGGCCTCGGTGTAGCGTTCGCTCGCCGCCGGGTCGCCGGGGTTCATGCCGAAGGAACCCATGCCCTGGAACAGCGGCATGCGCGAGTAGGTGTGCGCGAGCGTGGCCAGCGTGTCGTACATCGCGGTCTGGCCGTGCGGGTGGAACTTGCCTGTGGCGTCAGAGACGACGCGGGCCGACTTGCGCGGCTTGGCGTCCGGGGTCACGCCGGACTCGAACGCGGAGTAGATCAGTCGCCGCTGGCCCTTCTTCAACCCGTCCACCGCGCTCGGTACCGCGCGGTCGGTCACGGAGTACACCATGAACGGCACGACCTTTTGTGCGATGAATCCTGCGATGGTGGTGTCGTAGACCTCGCGGGCCACGCGCGGGTGGGCTTCGGTGCCGGGGATTGGCTGCTGGGCTTCGGCCTTAGTTTTCTTCGCCATGTTCGTCCCTTTCTAGTCGTTGAGTGCTTCGGTGTCGGCCAGGCCCGCTTCGAGCGCGTCCACGATCATGCGGCGGCGGTCCTCTGCGTACTTGTTCGGGCCAAAGGTGCTGCGCAGCGCGTCGGCGTCCGCTTCGTCGATCACCACGCGGATCAGGTTGCGGGTGTCCGGGTTCATCACGGTTTCGCGGAAGTCGCCGGGGTCCATCTCGCCGAGGCCCTTGCAACGCTGAATGTCGATGTCCTTGGGCTTGACACCGGAGGCAATGAGTTCGTCGTAGATCGCGTCGCGGTCGTCGTCGTCAATCGCGTAGTGCTTGGTCATGTTCGACCCCTTGCCCACGGTAATGACGTGCAGCGGCGGCATGGAGACGTACACCATGCCCGCGTCGATCAGCGGGCGGAAGTTCTCGTAGAACATCAGCATGAGCAGGCCGGAGATGTGGTAGCCGTCCACGTCGCCGTCTGTGGTGAAGATGATCCGGTCGAACCGGCACTTCTCCGGGTCGCAGTGGTCGCGCGAACCCGTGCCCAGAATCTTCTCGATGTCGGCGAACTCGGAGTTGTTTCGGGCCTTGCCCAACGCCATGCCCCACACGTTGAGCGGCTTGCCTTTGAGCGGGTACACCGCCTGGTAATCGGAGTAGCGGGCGTTGGACACGGTGCCGAGCGCGGAATCGCCCTCACACAGGTGCACTTCGGCACCGCTGCCACGTCCCTGCACCTTGCAGTTGACGAGTTTGTCCGGCAGCGACAGGTTCGCCGACAGCCCCTTCGTGTTCGACGCGCTCGCGCGTGCGCGGGATCGGGCCTCGTCCACCTTGCGTCGTTCGCGCGCGTGTGCGAGTGCGGCTTCGGCCCAGGATTGCAGCGCCTTGGCATTGGCGGGCTGCACGGCCCACGCGGTGACCTGTTTTTTGAGTTCACGCTCCGCGGCGTTGCCGAGCGCGATGTTCTTCACGGAGAACTTCTCCTGGCCGACGAACCCCGGCTCCGGGGTGTTGGCGGCGACGACGAGGTTGACCACGGCCATGTAGTCGTCGGCGGTCGGACCCTTTTCGCCGTTGGCGAGTCCCAGGCCACGAACGGTGCGCTCTGCCAGCACGTCCCCGATACCGCGTTCGGCGCCGGTGACGTGGCTACCGCCTCCGGGGGTGAACACGGCGTTGACGCTGGACACCACCTGCGGCTCGGATTCGGTTTTCAGCGACACGGCCACGTCGATGTCGCCGGGGCGGGTGATTCGCTCGCCGCCTTTGGACGAGGCCTTCTCGAATGTGAAGTCGGTGGTGAACCGGGCCAGTGGTTCGGTGTCGGTGCCGGTGATGTAGTTCAGTACGGCGGGTGCGCCGGCTTCTTTCGCTGGTCCAAAGACGACGTGGTCTTCGCCGGGCAGGCGCGTGGTCAGTTCGAGTCCGTCTGTCAGCGCGGTGGCAATCGCTGCGCGCTTGACGACCATCTCGCGGTCTACGTCGCCGCCGTTTTCTACCTCGTCGTCGTAGATGAACCGGACCCAGGTGCCGTGTGCCGGCGCGTCGGCGGGAACCTGCTTGGCGGGCAGGGGTTTGAGGTTCATGTGGTCGTCGCGGGTGAACTCGGCAGTCGGGTCGAACTCGTCGCCTGCGAAGGTGCCGGGGCGACCCTGTTTGAACGACTGGCGGTAGACCTTGCCGTCGCGGAATACGGTGACGTCGAACCTGGCGGAGGTGAAGTTCTGCGCGGCCGCGCCGATACCGTGGGTGCCGGTGGTGGAGCCTTTGGTTTCGGCTTTGAAGTTCGCACCGGCTCGCGCGGTGCCCAGGGTTTTGACAATGCCGTTGATCTTGCGTTTCGAGTCGAAGTCGAACGGCACGCCGCGGCCGTTGTCGCGGACTTCGACGGAGCCGTCGTCGTGGAAGACGACGCTGACTTTGTCGGCGTAGTTGCCGCGTTCGCTGGCGGGCGCGTTCGCTGCGCGACGGGCTTCGTCGATGGCGTTGTCCACGACCTCGCGCGTGCCGGTGGTGCGGACGTCAGCGCCAAGGTACATGAAGGGGAATTGACGGACGTGGGTGACGTCGTCGAATACGTCGATGTCGCTTGATGTGTATTTGCTTGCCATAGTTGGCTACGTTAGCCGAGGGCTGCGGTGGGGACGTGGCAGGCGAGGTTGGACGGAGAAACTGGCGCGGGCGCTTGCGGGTACGCAGCCCCGGTGTTGATCCATGCGTGTCTGTGGTCGGCGCCGCAGCGCGCAGACTGCGCACAGCAGCACACGTGCGGGTAGTCGGGCACGGCCGGCGACGCAGACCCGCCGCTGTCCGCACACCGCTGTAGCGCAAAGTCAAACCCCCGAGTGGTGCAAGACACTCGGGGGTTTGTGTCGCCGTCAGGTCATGCGTACACCCTGGGCGACGGTAAAGGAGCAACGCAAGAACTTCCGCCATCTCGCGCGCAGGTGTAACACTACCACGGCACCCGCCCGCGGCGGTACGTAGTGGGTGCCGGTGCGTCGGCTAGTCCTCCTGCGGGACCATGCCGATGGAGCGGGCGTATTCGAGCGCGTCGGCGTGCGCGCGGTCGCCCGGCTTCATCACGAGGTTGCCGCGCTTTTCTGCGAACGACCAACCCGGAGTGACGGTGCCGTCGGCGGTGTAGCGTTCCAGTGCCTGCTTGGACAGTTCGGTGAACACGTCGTCGTTGGGGACCTTGGTGAGGAACTTGTCGGCGACACCGTTCGTGGTCAGGTACTCGATCAGTTCGTCCACCTTGGCCGGGTCGATGTCCAACTTCATCGCCTCCGGGTGTTCGTCGGCGACTGCTTCGACGCTTTCCACGCGGGCAGACACGGAGGTCTTGTTGCGGGAGATGGTGCCGTAGTCGTTACCGTTTGCGTCGGTGATGGTGACGACGGACTCTGCCGGCGTGTCGTTGGCGACCGTTCGCGCCTGCTTGTTGATGTCCTGCATGAGCGAGATAATCGCGGCTTGCAGGAGCAGTTTGTAGCCGACTTCGTTGGTGAAGCCGGCCTTGTCTGCGGAAATCGGGGTGGCCTTGGCCATTGGTCTGTGACCTCCTGTAGTAGGAAACTGTGTACATGGGTCACAATAGCATGCTGCTACGTACCGGCGCATGGTGCCACGCACGGCGGCGGTGTGTCGCACCACGTCACGTCCCCTCGGATTGCAACCCTCGCGGGTCCCGTCGCCGATTACCGTCGGAGGGCGCTAGAACTTGAACCAGACGTTGTCTCCGAAGGACCCAGGCTTTGCCTGGTTACGTACCGCCTCCGCGACGCGTTCGATCTTCTCACGATCCTTAAGTGTCTCGGAAAATGTGGCCGGAAACGAAACATGCCTGACACCGCAACCGCGATAACTTCCAGTCTCGTCTCGAATGAACTCCTCGAAGTCGAGTCCGTGGAAGTTGGTGAGTTTGAACCTGATGGTGTGTTCTTTCCGGCTCTGTTTGCCGGTGTAGTACGTCACATATGCGATGTCGTTTTTGTCGTCGGTGAACTCACTTGACCGGCAGAACACTTCGACGATGATGTAGTCCGACGCGGCGATGTCGTCGGCGGCTTGGTTCGTCCGCTCACGCCAAGTGCCTTTCCGGCCCAGTCCCCAGGTTCCAAAGAGCAGCATTTTCTGAATCCCTCCAAGTGCAGTCTGCGTGCAGTGTCGTTTCTAGTCGAACGCGCAGTTGAGTGGTGTAGCACGTCCCCTTATATCATGCCACGGTAGTTTCACCAGGGCTTTGGCACGGCGTATGTTGCCCTGCGGTTCGCTTCGTCAGACACCAGCATGTCTGACGACAGTGTGAGTGCTGTGGCGATGGTGGGTGTTTCCACAAGCAGCATGTCGGTGTTGATGTCGTGGCCGGCGACAATGGCGTGGTCGAAAATTGGGTCAGTGCGGTCGAGTACGTGGATTGCGTCGTCCATACCGTGAAGTTCGTCGTGCTGCGACGTGATTTCGCACGCCAGCAGGTCGCCGTTGCCTCCCGCTGTGCGTGACGGCGACGTGTGCAAGAAGAACGACATGAGGTTGAGGTAGGTGTGCTGACCGATAGCCACGCGGCGTGCATGCTCCGACCACCGTGTCGAGAAGTCCACGATCCTGCTCGGCATACCGTCCTGCGTCCCCGACGTGGCGCGTGTGAGAGCGAGTCCGTTGTGTGCAGTGACGAGGGGTTCTCTCGTCGGCTGACGCAGCGATTCCATGTGGGACGACGTGCGGATACCCAGAGGGGTCTTGACAATCGCAGTGACAATGCAGCGCGCGTCGGCGTCGGTTGGAGACATAGGTTCGTCTTTGTTTCCCTGTCCGGAACGCATGCTGGTGTATGCGTGTATTGGCGTGGCTGTGGGGTCGAGCCGCGTGTCTTCACCCGTCACTGACACAATCCGGTCGTAGATCGCAGCGGCTGATCGCTCTACCGCGTCGCCAGGTACCGGCCTGCGGAATCCGGCAAGCACCTGTGTGAAACCGCCCACGCCGCTGGCGGTGGTGTGCGTGAAGTAGACCTCGGCGTACGCCTGGCGGTGGCTGACATGGGGAAGTGGGTCGTGCATGCCACTAGACCGTAGCAGCCTGCTACATGAAAGACCCGTCCGGCGTGTTCCAAAATAGCCGTGAAAGCATAATCACCGCTTCGACATGGGACGAAAACGTGTCGAAAACACTGTTCCAGAACTCGCAAAACCGCAGGAAACTTTTGACCGAAAACCGCACCCTCTGGCGCGCTCCGAGACGGGCCAAAACCGCCACCCAGACGCGGTGCTTAGGTTCGCCATACGCGCATGTAGCGGCACACAAACACCGCCCATCGGACACGGGCCGGGCGGCACCGGGGAGGGCAGGGTTCAGTGCGGTGTTCCAGGCGCTGTTCCAGACACCGTTCCACGGTGTGTTAGAACACATGTTCAGTAGGTAGTTCTCAATGTCGCTGCATGCTGCTACACAGCCATGCCGCTATAGGATTTTCAGCATGGACACCAACGACCCAGACTTCATTGAAACCGACCTTCGGGAACTCACCGCAGAGCCGACGTTCCCCCTCCACATCGAGGGTGTGGAGCCTTTGACCATGTTCTCGCTCGAACACTGGCTGGTGCTCTACACGCACGGACTTGCGCCGCAGCCGCCGTACCTGCTGGCACCGTTCCCGGCGCAGATTCACACCCAGACCGAACTCATGGAAAATCTCGCCGAGTGGGGTCTGCTCAAAGGCACAGCCATCGACGCCGACCTCGATTACATTCTCCGCGCGCTGACATCGGAGCACACCAACATCGTCGCCGGCCAACTCACGCTGCCCCAGCGTGCACACGAGCGAAGCGTCGTCTATGAGGGCGTGTTGTCGGAAACTGGCAAGCCGGAAGAAACGTCCATGATCGAGCAGCCGACGTACCCGTTCATCATCGTCAAGACCTACGACGGACGAATCATCTCCGCGCTGTCGATGGACAAGGGGCTGACTATCAACGCGTCGCTGATCGGGGACCGAACGTACGCAGAGGCGTTCGCGGACGAACTCGCAGCCATGTTCGACCCGAATGGCACGTGGGAGCCGGCCACGATCAGAAACGTCCACGTTCCCGCGTCGGCGGCGACTGACCCGATGGTGGTCAACCTCGCGTCGGAAGACCGCGACACTGCCAATCAGGCACGCCAGCACCTGTCGGACACACACGTCGTCCACACAGACACCATCGACGCTCTCGCCGACATCAACGCGATGGACAAACTCGCCGTGGTGACGTTCATGCCAATCATCAAGTTGCGCGACGAATCCATCTACGCCAACCCGCAGGGCGCAGGAACGTGGGTCCTGGCGTCGAAAGACGGAGCACCGCCGCGGTCGTTTGTCACCGCACCGGAGGTGGACGGGAACAACCGAGAGACGTACCTGTACGCGCCGTACTCGCACGCGAGCCTGTTGCGCGGAATGGAGGAGTCCTACAAGACGACGGCGCACCTGCTGCGCACACGCGGCGTGGACGACGAATCGAACCCGCTGCACATCTTGCGTATGGGCGTGGAAAACGCCATCAACGCCGGCCTGTCCGGGACTCCGGGCGACATCGAACAAGTGCGTGACGGTGATTAGCAGACTGCCTGTTGTACGGTGACGTGTAGCCATCTACAGCAAAGGAGAGCAAGTGCGACTGCCTACATCGCTGCCGCCCGGCAACCCGCCGGATAAGCAGCACGTCCCCCTAGACATAGTCTCCGACACTGTCGCTGTAGACACTGACGAGTTTCGTGCACGGCATAAGGAACTTCGTGAACGTGTCGAGGCGCTGTCGGCGATGGCTGACGACCTACTCGAACACCTCGACGATGTCGATAGGTGGATCGACGAGTCGTCGGCACCGTTGGAAACCCTGCGTGCAAGCGAGTCGGTTCGTCCCATCGACGCGCGGAGTTTCCTGTCGTTCATCGCAACCATGAGCCACGCCACCGACGTCGCGCGAGACGCGTTCTACGACTGCATTGCCACCGCTTACGGTGCCTACCTGATTCCCGTCTACGTGATCGAGAAGGTCGCCGACCGCAACCGTGTGACCATGTCGCGCACGGTGCTCAACAGCGTGGACCGGATCGACAACCGCAGGTTCTTGCGGGCACCGGGCTGGCGCGGCGAGGAGGTTCCCGACCACCTCGAACGTGTCCGCAACTACTACGGCATGGCCGGCGGCCGGTCGTTTTCGTCCCGCGAGCGCGCGTCGCGCGACAACACCCCGAACAAAACCCAATCCCCCAACCCAGGCACGAACGAATAGAGGAGCACCATGCCTGCCTTTGACCTGTTCAACTTCAAATGGAACATCACACCGGAACACCACGAAGGAAACGGCGACCCGTTCCGCTACCTGTGGTACCGCAAAAATGCCCATGACACCGGCGGCATTGTCACCACGCTGCACACGACTGTGGAGGTCATTGTGGACGGCTACTACGACGGTGTATTCGATCCGACCCTGACGCTGGTGCAGTATTCGTCCGCCAAGGACGCTACCGGCCAGACCATTGAGGACTCGATACGTCTCAATGTGGCGTCCTCCGACGACGAAGGGGACGTGCCAACACTCAACGCACTGCTCGGCGAGACGTGGCGCGAGTTCCTGTCGCAGGTGTCGCACGCAGCGCAGGAAAAGCACGCGCTAACTGTGGACCGCGGCGAACTCGCGGAGACTGCGGGCGTTACGCGCGAGTCCGATGTGGCCGACATGCTCACTTCCGCGCTCGAAATGTCTAAGGCGGCGGCGTCGCCGGACCATGACGAGTACGACGACGCGCTGGGTGGTCTGTTCGACGAGTTCGAGGGCACGCCGTTCGACGGCTACGAGGACGCCCACGTTGTCGAGTCCGGCGACGAGTCCGCAGAGGACGCCGGTGCAGAGGGCGCTGTCGATGTGACGGACATCGAGGTCGCAGAGGACGGAGCCGGAGCAGAGATTGACGTGTGGGAAAACGACCCGAACGGTGGCTTGGAGTTGCGCGACTACACCGAGGGCGCCGACGCGATTCGCCCCGGTGTGTCTCGCCGTCTCTCGCTCGACGCGCAGGCACCGGAGGTGTACGTCGAGGACTCCCCGACCGAGGTAATGCAGGCGGTCGTGCTGCCGGAACCCGATGATGTCTCCGTCGACAACGAGGGCACCTTGGCAGACGGCGCCGACGAGGGCGCTGTGGCCGACACCGACGAGTCCGTCGAGGGAACCGAGGCCGGCGACACCGACGAGTCCGTAGAGTCCAAGGACGACGCACTGCCCGCTGACTTGCAGGCCGTGCTCGACAAGTACGGTCCCGACGTGCTTGCGAAACTGCTCGGCAAGTAGCAGGCACGACAAAACCCCCGGCCACAATGACCGGGGGTTTTCTGCTGCTCTGGTGCTAGACCTGGACGTGCATGATGGCCGCGAGAATGTTCATCGCGCCGTCAATGACCTGGCCCAGCGGTTCCAGGAAGGCGAACAGGTCGTACAGGAACCCGCCCTCCGAGGACAGGCCGATCAGTCGGGACGCGGTGTCTGCACCTTCGATTGCAGTGTCAGTGTCGAGCGAAGAAATGGTGTTCATGGTGCGTTGCTCCTAGATGTTCAGGGTGGACGACAGTTCGACGATGTTGCCAAGGAACTCGCCGCCGTTGGACACGATCTTGTAGCCCTCAAGAATGACGGCGACAACAAGGTCGAGTGTGGAAAGCAGGGTTTCAAACATGGGTCAAAGACTCCCGTTGTCAAGGCGGATAGTGCGAAAGCAACATTAGCAGCGTGCAGCCGGACACTTGGCCGCGGTGCCCAACTGCGTTTCCGCGACCCGTATTCGCACGTCCCCAGGGCGATATAGTTGCACGCATGCCAGCAACGCAGTTATTTACCCCGATGGAGCCGTCGATTCCAAAGACGTTCACGGACGACGTGACGATCCCGGCTCCGCTCAAAAAGGACCCGCCGAAGAAGACCTCGATCATGCAGAAGGTCTTGCAGTACGGCATGCCGATTCTCATGGTCACGATGATGGTGCTGATGTTCCGCATGATGGGTAACGTCGGCGGCCGTCAAGTAATGATGATGATGATGATGGGCATGATGATGATTACCACGCTTGCCCAGACACTCGGCCAGGCGTTCGGCGGCGGCCCGGAGGCGGACACGACGAATGAGGACCGCCAAAACTACTTCCTGACGTTGGAGAAGTCGCGCGAGAAGGCGCACGAGATTGGCCGGTCGCAGCACCGCGTGCAGGCGTGGCTGTACCCAAGCCCGCACTCGCTGGTGTCGCTGATTAACGCGCGTCACCGGACACTGTGGTCGGCACGTCCCTCTGCCGACGAGTCGGATTTGAACTTCGCGCACGACGACCTGCTGGCGGGCAAGAACACCGACCAGTCCGCCGACACGTGGGCCAAGGCCCGTGTTGGCACCGGGCTGATCGCGCTGTCGCCGGGTATCTCGGTGGACAACCCGGATTCCGTGGCGCCCGAGATGTTGGAGCCGGTGACCTACCAGGCGTTCGCCAACTTCATGGCGGCGCAGTCCGTGGTGCCCAAGGCTCCGCTGCCGGTGAGTATCGACCGGCCCTCCATCTCCATGCGCGGCGACAAGACACGCAGACGTGACTTTGTCCGCTCGATGGTTGTCTCGATTGCCTACAACCACTCGCCGGCGAATCTGATGATCGGCCTTGTCACCGACTCCGAGCGCGAGGGCGAGTGGGATTGGTTGAAGTGGTTGCCGCACATGGCGAACCGTTTTGAAAAGCCGGACAACTACGGGTTCCCGCTGCTGCGATGGTCGAACTTCGAGGAGGCGCACCAGTACCTCGCCATGCACTACAACGTGATCGCGGCATTGCGTGGTCGCGTGGTGGTCGTGGTGGACGTGCCGAACGCGAAACTGCGGCCGCCGCTGAACTACGAGCACATTCCCGGCGTGACGTTCCTGATCGTCGATAGCGCGGACGACGAAGCCATGACCGCCGTGGAGGACCGGCTGCACCTGTCGGAGGAGGGCAAGTTCTCTGCCTACGACAAACTCGACATCGCCGACGCTGACTTCGTGACCGTGGACGAGGCCACCGACATCGCACGTGCGATGGCGCAGTTGCAGCCGCCTGGGTTCGTCCACATCGAGGTGGAAAACGCCGAGGACGCCGGCCAGGCCGCCGTGGTCACCACGGCCAAGGCGCCGGAACTGCTCGACGTCATTGGCACGCGCGACCTCGATACCTACGACCTGGTGGGCAAGTGGCAAGAGTCGGATAAGCAGAAGTCGTTTAAGGTGCCGATTGGTTTCCAGGTGGCCCGTGACCGCAGCGGCGACTACGTGCCGACCGGCGAACTCGCCTACCTCGACATTTTGCAGAAGGCGTCGGGTGGTACCGGCCCGCACGGCCTGTTCCAGGGCGGTACGGGCACGGGCAAGTCCTTCCTGATCGTGATGGTCGTGCTCATGCTCTGCATTATGTACTCGCCACGTCGTCTTATGATTATCTCCGCCGACTTCAAGGGCGGCGCGACGTTCAACCCGTTGCAGAAACTGCCCCACTTCATCGTGAACCTGACCAACCTCGAAGGCGCGCTCGACATGGTGGACCGCACCAAGGCCATGTTGGAGGGCGAGCACCAGCGTCGCCAGCAGGTCTTCGCCAAGTACGACGTGGTGGACATTCACGAGTACCGCAAGTTGCAGAAGAAGAACGCTGAAATCGGCGGCGAGGCGATGGAAGATGTGCCCGACATTTTGTTCGTGGCCGACGAGTTCCGCGCTTTCATCACGAAGAACCCCGAGTACAAGGACATGTTCTCGATGATCGCCGCGGAGGGCCGCTCGACGGGTATCCACCTGCTGATCGGTTCCCAGTCGATTAACCACCAAATGCTCGGCGACGCATTGCCCAACTTCGACTACGGCATGTCCCTGAAGGTCAAGGACTCGTCCGACTCGAACACGGTGATCCGCAAACCCACGGCGACGCAGTTGCCGCCGTCGCAGGTCGGTATTTTGTTCTACCAGGACTTGCAGGACGAACTGCATGTCTACTTCAAGGGCTTCAACCACGCGGTGCCGTACGTGCGTGAGATTCGCGCCGACAACTCCAATCCGCACGCCATCGTGGTCGATCACGAGGACGTCGATGTGCCCGACAACACAACCGCGATCCGTGCGTTCAACACGGTCACCGGCTCTGCGATCACGGTCGTGGACGAGGAGCCGGAGGTCGAGGAGGTCACCCACGACGACAACGTCACCTACGAGGAGACGGACAAGGACGTGCTGACCGGCCTAATCGACATGGTCATGGAGAAGTCCCAGGGCTACACCGAAACCCGCACGTACTGGACGGAGCCGTTGTCTGTGCCGATGGCCACGGGTGAGGTTCCCGACGACGAGATGGTCGCGCCGGACGGGACCGGGTTCAGTGTCCGTATCGGCGACATCGACACCCCGCGCCAGCACCAGCGTGTGCCGTTGGAGGTGGAGTTCGGTGGCTCGACCAGCGGCAACTTGGCCATCGTGGGCGCTGCTGGCTCTGGCCGTTCCACGGTGATTCGCACGCTGGTGGCGTCGAGCGCCATGCGCTACTACGGCGCGCACGTGTCGTGGTTCCTGTACGACTACACTGGTTCGTCCCTCGCGGCCGTAGCAGACTACCCCAACGTGTCCATCTACGGCACGAAGAACAACCGAGACACCTGGCGCCGAATTAAGGGCGAGGTCGAGCGCGTGCTTGCCGTACGCACCGCGGCGTTCGAGCAGTACGGCCTGTCGTCGGTGGACGAGTACATCGCACGCAAGGACGAACTCGGGATCACTGGCGACCCGTTCAACTGGATCGCGGTGGCCATTGACGGGTTCAACGACTTCGCTGACGTGCTGAAGGAAGACCTCGACGAGCAGACCGTTGTGTCACGCCTGATGAAAGAAGCCCAGCGGTACGGCATTTTCTTCGTCGGCACGTTCACCAACGCCACGTCGTTGAGCGTGAAGTGGGACGGTGTGTTCACGCACGGTGTCCGCCTGTACGTCACCGAGTACAACAACACCTACGACTCCGGTGCGATCCGCCAGACCAACGCGCGCGAAATCATCAATCAGATTCCGCAGTCGGAGCCGGGACGTGTCGCTGACGGTTCCATCGTCAACGACATGGGTATTCCGGTGTTCCACCACGCCCGCGTCATGCTGCCGATCAGGCACAAGCCGGAACCGGCTGTGATTAAGGATTCCGGTCCGATCTACAACCAGAAGGAAGATCACACCGACGCGGTGCGTGCGTTCGGCGAGGAGATTGCTGCGTCGCCGGCCGCCGAGTACCCGGCCCCGAAGTTGGAGATGGTCAGCACCGTCTCTGCCGACGAGTTGTACGACATGCTGCCGATGGACGCGCTCAAAGACCTGCCGCAGGCCAAGCGTCCGCTGCCGTACGGCCTGGACGTGGCGACCTACATGCCGGTGTTCCAGGACCCGGGTGTCTCGTCGCCGATGAACCACGTCATTATCTCCGGCGCCGGCGGCTCGGGACGAACCACCACCCTGCGCACGTTCATGCGCGCGGCCGCGGAAATGCACGGCCCGCAGGGCGCGAGGTTCTTCATGCTGGACAACTCCGGTGCGCTGGTCACCGACTACCAGCACTACCGCAAACTCGGGTTCCTTAAACCGACGTCGTACATCATGTCCAAGGAAAAGATGGACGCAATGGTCGAGATTCTGACCAAACTCGCCGCCAAGCGGGCACCGGATCAGGACAAACTGATGGAAAACCCGGAGATGATTCAGGACCGCTCCTACTTCACCGGACCGGAGATTTACGTGTTCGTGGACAACGCGGAGTCGTTCTTGACCAACGGGTACGCCAAGGGTCCGCTGGAAAAGGCGTTGGAGGTCCTGCCGAACTACGACGTGGGTATCCACTTCATCATGGTCACCCAGGCGTCGAACCTGCCGACGACGATGTCGTCGAACAAGGGCATGCTGTCGCTGGCGGACAACCACAACCCGTTGTTCCTGCTGCACAGTGGTCCCGCCAGCGCCGGCGCGATCATCATGTCCACGAAGACCCGCTTCATGGACATGCCGAAGGGTCGTGTGCAGATGTTCAACCGCCAGGAGTTCTCTGGACGCGACGTGCCGCACGTGCAGATCGCGTACACACCGCCTGCACCGCGCGAGGACGCGCCGGCGGCACAGGAGTAGCGGCAACAGCAGCACTCCAAGCAGCGCACACCCCGGCCACCACGTACGCGGTGGCCGGGGTGTGCGTCTTTGGGTCTAGGCCCAGTAGTTGATGAAGTAGTCGTTGCGGTCGGTTGGGGTGATGGGTCCGTCTACGTCGTGACCGTTGAAAATGATGGCCTCGTTAAGGCAGGTGAAGTGCTGGCGGTCGTACACGCCGTCGAAGTTGCGCGCAATGACCTCGGTGTCGGTGAGTTCAATCGTGACGTGGTGCGCGTCGGTGTAGTCGTGGCGGACTTTGCGGCCGCACGCGATGTGCTGCAACACCTCGTTGAGCAGGACTTTGGGTCGCTCGTCGCCGATGTTGTAGTAGGGGTCGGAGAAGACGACGTGTCCGGTGCGGATCAGGGTCAGGTCGCGGTCCGGCACGTTCGGGTCGCCGGCGTGGCCGGGCCGGAGGGCGTAGGCGATGGTGCGGGGGTGAATTGCGGTGGTCATAGCCCCATTGTCGCACTGCGGTGCCGAGTCACGCGAGCCAATCGGCTGGCATGTCCCCTTGCTAGAGTTAGCGCAGGAAACGAGAGGAGCACGCATGCCGGAGCGGCGCAGGAAGGTGCGTAAGCAGAAGAAGTTGGATCAGCAGCGAGCGAAGGGCTGGCGTAAGCACCGGCGCAACGTGGCCGAGCAGTATGGCTGTCCGACACCGCAGAAGCGGCCGTTTGAGTCGCGGTACGCGGCGGAGCAGGCGCTGTCGCGCTCGTGGCAGGTCAAGAGTGGGACGCGGCTGGCGGCGCGGGTGTACCGCTGCAAGTGCGGTGCGTGGCACTTGACCAGCCAGGGGAAGTAGCCGGAGACGCGGCTTGGGCGGCGCAAGTGCGTGCTTCGCACAGACTCCACAGCCAACCCCGCCGCAGCCCCGTTGTTGGCTCTGGGTGTCACACCACGTCCCCCGAGGTTGGAGGTCGTGGTTGGTATCCTGCTAACGAGAAACCACGGACCTAAGTGAAGGAGCAAGGACCAAAGATGGCTGACACGAGTTGGCGCGCGCCGGACCCGACGCCGGTGCGCAGGCGCAAGAACATGATCCGCGCGGGCGTTGCATTGCTGGTTGTCGTCGTGCTGGCGGCGTTGGTGTGGGCGCTGGCACCGAAGGTGAAGCAGCAGTTCGACGCGTCGAGTGAGGGCGATGTGTTCGATAGCGCGGTGCAGGCTGTGCTCGACGCGCCGGCCATTGAGGTGTCGGGCCGGGCGAAAATGCACAGCGCGGGCAACGCGGTGTACTTCACTGCGGTGCGACTCGACGACGGGACGCTGGTTGGCGATGTTCGTCCTGCCGAAACCGGCACGGGCTTGCCGGTGGTGGACACCGGCAACAAGGTCTACGCGCAGGGCAATCCGACGCTGTGGCCGCTGATGGGTCTGGGTTCCGACTTTTCCGGCTGGGTGAGCGCGCCGAGCGCGGAGACGGTGTCGATTCAGTCGGCGTCGGTCACGCGCGAGAACGTCGCCGACGTGGTGGACAATCCCGACACCGAGCGCGAGGGTCTGACCGCAACGTCGCCGGAGGGCGTGACCATCACGGTGGAGGAAGGCTCCGACGTGCTGAAACTGACGTTCCCGCTAGAGGGCGGCGCGGTGTCCGAGCACACGGTTCGTCCTGTTGACGAGCAGACGGTCGAGTCGTCGCAGCAGGCAGTGGGCAACGCCGTGTCGTCGGTCGGCGCGCAGGTGATCCGCGGCCCAGGCGGCGGGTTCATCATCGAGCCGTTCGCTGGCGACCGCGCACCCGCCCCCGCACCGGCCCCCGCACCTGTCTCTTATACACATCTCCGAGCCCACGAGACAAGAGGCAATATCGT
>ERZ1030898.17-NODE-17-length-50754-cov-26.386142_pt1 | contig 50754 bp, 55 predicted proteins | sample MGYA00517298_ERZ1030898 | MGnify/ENA primary metagenome ERZ1030898 (study PRJEB33718, sample SAMN03159684) | human skin metagenome | collected 2014-05-20 | study: EMG produced TPA metagenomics assembly of the PRJNA266117 data set (Human skin bacterial metagenome... | reverse complement strand
GATATTGCCTCTTGTCTCGTGGGCTCGGAGATGTGTATAAGAGACGGCCGCCCCTCCGCCCGCGCCGCGGTTCGCCCAGCCTCTCCCGCGCCACGGATCCAGCTACAAGGGCCCAGCTAATCGGCTCCTGGGGGCGAAAAACGAGATGCAACCAGCTGGATCCGTGAGTGAGGGGGCGAACAGCGCCCGGTCCCGAACCCCGCCCCCGCCACAAACCTCGAAGCCGCACCCGGCCCCGCAAACCGCCGACAGTTGTCCCCATCCGTGGCATGCTTGGAGGTATGGGTAACGGAAAGCTGATTCTCGTTCGCCACGGGCAGAGCGAGTGGAATAAATCGAACCAGTTCACCGGCTGGGTGGACGTGGACCTCACCGAGCAGGGTGAGGCGGAGGCTGTCAACGCCGGCAAGCTCATGGAAGAAAAGGGTGTCCTGCCGGACATCCTGTTCACCTCGCTGCTGCGCCGCGCGATCCGCACCGCCAACATCACGCTGAACGCCGCGGACCGCCACTGGATCCCGGTGGAGCGCAACTGGCGTCTCAACGAGCGCCACTACGGTAAGCTGCAGGGCCTGAACAAGGCGGAGATCCGCGACGAGTTCGGCGAGGAGCAGTTCATGGAGTGGCGCCGCTCCTACGACACCCCGCCGCCGGAAATCGACACGGACAACGAGTACGCGCAGACCAACGACCCGCGCTACGCCTTCCTGCCGGAGGTGCCGCGCACCGAGTGCCTGAAGGACGTGGTGGAGCGTTTCCTGCCGTACTACATCGACGTCATCGCGCCGCACGCTATGGCCGGCAAGAACGTCATGGTCGCAGCGCACGGCAACTCGCTGCGCGCGCTGGTGAAGTACCTGGACAACATCTCCGACGAGGACATCGCCGGGCTGAACATCCCCACCGGCATGCCGCTGGTCTACGAGATCGATGAAAAGGGCAAGGTGCTCAACCCCGGTGGCACCTACCTGGACCCGGAGGCCGCGAAGGCCGGCGCCGCTGCTGTGGCGAACCAGGGGCAGAAGTAAGCCTCGAATCGAACCGTGACGCCGATTCTCGCTTTTCTCATCGGCGCCGCGCTGACCGTGCCCGCTGTGCTGCTCGGCCAGCGGGCGCTTCGCTGGCGTGCCCGGAACCGGGCTGACGACGGCGCGCAGGACGACACCGTCGCCGCGGTCAGCCAGGTGCTGCACCTGGTCACGCAGGGCTCGCCCACCGGTATCGCGGTGATCAACCGCAGTGGCAACGTGATGCTGTCCAACGCGCGTGCCCACGACATGTCCATCGTGCACGACGGCAGTGTCAACCCCCGCGTGCTGGAAGTCGCGAAGGATGTGCTTGAGCAGCAGGAAGAGCAGGTGCTGGACCTGGATCTGCCGCAGCGCACCACGGGAAGCCGCATCCGTAACGTGCGTGCGCTGGTCGCGCCGCTGACGTTGACGGACAACTCGTACGCCATCGTGTACGGCTCGGACGAGTCTGAAAACGTGCGCATGGAAAACGCGCGCCGGGACTTCGTGGCCAACGTCTCCCACGAGCTGAAGACCCCGGTCGGCGGTATGGCGCTGCTGGCCGAGGCGCTGCTGCAGGACCCCACGGACCCGGAGATGGTGGACTACTTCGGCAACAAGCTGCAGAAGGAAGCCCACCGCATGGGGGAGATGATCACGGACCTGATTTCCCTGTCCAAGCTGCAGGGGGCGGAGGCGCTGCCGGACATGGCGCCGGTGCGTGTGGACGACATCGTGGACGACGCGGTGGCACGAAACCTGGTAGCGGCTGAGGGGCACGGCATTGAGCTCAACCGCGGCCAGCGCCTGGGGCTGCGGGTGATGGGGGAGCGCGCCATGCTCACCGTGGCGGTGTCGAACCTGATCACTAACGCGATCAACTATTCGCCGAGCGGGCAGCCGGTGAGCGTGACGCAGAAGCTGGTGCGCGACAACGTGGTGCTGATCCGGGTCACGGACCGCGGCATCGGTATTGCGCCGGAGGACCAGAAGCGCGTGTTCGAGCGGTTCTACCGGGTGGATAAGGCACGTTCGCGCTCGACGGGCGGCACGGGTTTGGGTTTGGCCATCGTGAAGCATGTGGTGGCGAACCATGGCGGTACCATTACGTTGTGGTCGCGGCCTGGGACGGGCTCCACGTTCACTATCGAGCTGCCCCTGTATGACCCCGAGGCCGCTGGCAGAACAGAAAAGGAAGAGTGAAGTGACGACCATTCTCATCGTTGAAGACGAGGAATCGCTGTCCGATCCTTTGGCCTACCTGCTGCGCAAGGAAGGCTTCGAGGCGGTCGTGGCCGCCGACGGGCAGGAAGGGCTGGACCTGTTCGCATCCCAGGACATCGATTTGGTGCTGCTGGACCTGATGCTGCCGGGCATGAGCGGCACCGAGGTGTGCAAGAAGCTGCGCGCGGAGTCGTGTGTGCCGATCATCATGGTCACCGCCCGCGACAGCGAGATCGACAAGGTTGTCGGCCTGGAGCTGGGCGCGGACGATTACGTGACTAAGCCGTACTCCACCCGCGAGCTGGTCGCCCGCATCCGCGCGGTGCTGCGCCGCGGCCCGGAGACCGAGGTCGTGGAGGAGGTCGACGAGCAGTTGCTGCAGGGCGGCCGCGTGACCATGGACGTCGAGCGCCACACGGTGCTTGTGGACGGCCAGCCGGTGCCCATGCCGCTCAAAGAGTTCGACCTTCTGGAGTACCTGCTGCGCAACGCCGGCCGTGTGCTCACCCGCGGCCAGCTGATCGACCGCATCTGGGGCGCCGATTACGTCGGCGACACCAAAACCCTGGACGTGCACGTCAAGCGCCTGCGCACCAAGATCGAGGCGGAGCCGTCGCGCCCCACCCAACTGGTCACCGTCCGCGGCCTCGGCTACAAATTCGAAGCGTAGGGCGCGGCTAGCCGCGCGCGGCTTGGGTCGCGGGGTGGGTGGCCCGGAGGTCGTCGCTAAGCTGCGCTCGCTTTTCGCAATGCTTAGCGACGACACCATACGGCTTGTCGCCGATCAGCGCGATGAGCTCGTCTTTCATCGACTGCCAAATCGGTGTGCCGCCGGTGTGGCAGGCGGGCGCGGAGGTGCACCACCAGTCGAAGTCCTCTCCGCCGCCGCCCCACTGACGGCGGTGGTATTCGCCGATGGTGGTGCGCAGGATCTCCTGGCCGTCTGAGCGTTCCTCCCACGCGTCCTCGCGGGAAAACGGCACCTGCCAGCACACCTCCGGTTTGGTGCCCACGATGTTGCGCCCTTCCGCCATGGCGAACTGGTGGAACGCGCAACCGGCGCCGGTGGGGTGGCCGGGGCGGTTGGCGAAGATGCAGGCGCCGTCGACGACCTTGGTTTTGATGTGGGGGCCGGCCTCCTCGTCGTCGGGGTCGGGCTCGAGCGCGTCCTCTTCTTCGTCCCACTCAAGCCACGGCTCGAGCCACGTCGGGTCGTTGGCCGCGAAGTAGGCGTCCGTCTCCGCGGGGCGCAGCTGCCAGTATTTCGCCGGCATCTCCTTGACGGCGTTGTAGACAGTGTCGCGGTCTTCCTCGTCCGCGATGTAGGCGCCGTGGATGCAGCAGCCCACAGCCGGGTTGGATTCGTCGATGCCGTGGCACTCTGGGGTGCCGAAGCGGCAGGACCAGGTGGCTTCCGCCCAGGTCAGGTCGATTGAGAAGATGTGGTTCGGGTCGTCCGGGTGGACGAATTCGAACCATTCGCGCGGGAAATCGGGGCGGGTTTCGCGGCCCGCCAGGATGGAGCGGCCGGCCGGCGAGTCCGCGGGGAAGCCGAGAAAAACGGGTTTCGGGGCTGGTTGATTCACACCTGGACACGGTAGACCCGTTACCCTGGGGTGGTGCGATTAGGTGTATTAGATGTCGGCAGCAACACGATCCATCTCGTGGCGGTCGACGCGTACAGCGGTAGCCGCCCGACGCCGATGAGCGATTGGAAGCAGCCGCTGCGTCTCGTTGAGCTGCTGGACAAGAAGGGCAATATCGAGGACAAGGGCGTCGACAAGCTTGTCGACGCGGTCCAGGAGGCATCCGACCTCGCGAACAACCTCAAGTGCGAAGAGCTGGTGGCATTCGCCACCTCCGCGGTGCGTTCAGCCACCAACTCCGCGGACGTGCTTAAGCGCGTGGAGAAGAAGACCGGCGTGAAGCTGAACATTCTCTCCGGCGAGGAGGAGGCGCGCCTGACATTTCTGGCGGCGCGCCGCTGGCACGGCTGGTCCGCTGGCCGCATCACCAACTTCGACATCGGCGGCGGCTCGCTGGAGATTTCCACGGGCACCGAGGAGATGCCGGACCTGGCGGTGTCCCTGGACCTGGGCGCGGGACGTTTGACCCACGAGTGGTTCGACACCGACCCGCCGGAGCGCAAGAAGATCAACATGCTGCGCGACTACATCGACGCCGAGCTCGCCGGGCCCGCCGAACAGTTCAAGGCGATGGGAGAGGCTGGTTTGGCCGTGGGCACGTCTAAGACGTTCCGCTCGCTGGCCCGCCTCACCGGCGCCGCGCCGTCGTCCGCCGGCCCGTTCGTGCAGCGCACGCTCACCGCGCCGGGTCTGCGCCAACTCATCGCGTTCATTTCCCGCATGACGGCCGCGGACCGCGCGGAGCTTGAGGGCATCAATTCGGACCGCTCCCACCAGATCGTCGCTGGTGCGCTGGTGGCGGAAGCTGCGATGCGTGCGTTGAATGTTGATAAGTTAGAGATCTGCCCGTGGGCGTTGCGCGAGGGCGTGATTCTTAAGCGCATCGACAAGGGGTCTTTGGACGCTGAGCAGGAAGCTAATAAAGGAGACGACAACTAATGGCCGACAAACAGCTCACTGTTGCCGAGCTCCTCGCGCGCGCCGAAAAGGAAAACCCGTCCGGCTCGCGCCGCCCGCGTCGCCGCCGCAGCCTCGAGGACGGCGGCGTCTCCGTCGCCGAACTGACCGACTCGTTCAAGAAGGTCGACGCGAAGCCGGCTGAGGTGAAGCACTCCAGCGTGCCTATCGACGCACCTTCGGATACCCCCAAAAAGACCCCCACCCAGGCGCCGAAGCCGGAGCCGAAGCCGGCCCCCGCACCGGCCGAGCCGAAGCCCGCACCAAAGCCGGCGGACAAGCCCGCCCAGGCCGAGTCCGTGAAACTGCGCCCTGCAGCGAAGCCAGCCGAGAAACCGGCAGCGAAACCGGCAGCACAGGTACCGAAGCCGGCGCCCGCGGGATCCTCGGTCACGAAGATCCAGCCGGCCACCGACGACACGACCGTGCTACGCAAGGTCGAGGGCACGGCTGAAGGAAAGGCCGAGGGCACGGCGGAGCCCGTCGACAAGCAAAAGTTCTCGCAGCCGGACGACACCGGCGAGATCCGCACGGTAGATACGCCGGAGCCGCAGCAGCGAGCAGACGTAGAACCCCTCGACGCTCCTGAGTACGACTCCGACAACGAGGTCGAAGAGGCAGCGGTCAACCCGATCCTGCTGGTCCTGCTGGTGTTCTTCGGCGTGTTACTGGGTGTGTTGGGCTTCCTGGCATTCAAGTGGCTGTGGGCCAACACGATGGCGATTGTGGCGGTGCTCGTCGGCGTCGGTGTGGTTGCCGCGGTGGTCGCCGCCGTCGGCGCCATGGCTAGCGGCCGCGACAAGGTCACCATGATCATCGCTGGCCTGGCCGCCGCGGTTGTGGCCTTCGGCCCGGCACTGCTGTAAAAACCTCCAAACGACCTTTTCCAGGAGCGACATGGAACGCATCGCCGTAATTGGTGCAGGCAATATCGGCGAGGCCTTCATCTCGGGTCTCGTTGCTAATGGGGTGGAGCCGGGCTCCATCACAGCGACAAACAGGTCCTCGTCGCGCAGTACCGAGCTGGCCGAGCGCTACGGTGTGCGCACCACCTCCAACAACCGCGAGGCCGTCCGCGACGCGGACGTGGCGCTGCTGTGCGTCAAGCCCGCGCAGATCTTGGACGTCATCGCGGAGGTGGGCGAGGAGCTGACAGACTCGGGCTCGTCTACTGTGCTGGTGTCTATGGCAGCGGGCGTGACTATCGCCGCGATGGAAGACGCCGTGTCCGCCGCCGGTACCCCGATTGTGCGTGTGATGCCGAACACGCCGATGCTGGTGGGCAAAGGCGTCCTCGCAGCCGCTTGCGGGCGGTTTGTCGGCGAGGAGCAGCGAAATGCTGTGGTGGAGCTGTTGTCCGCCGCAGGCCAGGTTGTCCAGGTCGCCGAATCTCAAATAGACGCCGTGACCGCCATCTCGGGGTCGGGCCCGGCGTACTTCTTCCTGGTGGCCGAGGCACTGGTGGATGCAGGTGTGTCCCTTGGCCTGCCGCGCGACCTGGCCGAGCAGCTGGCCTGTGCCACCGCCGCCGGCGCTGGCGCGATGCTCGAGGGCGAGGACAGCCCCGTGCAGCTGCGGGCGAACGTCTCCTCACCGGCCGGTACCACCGTGCGCGCGATCCGCGAGCTGGAGGAGTCCGGCCTGCGTGGCGCGTTCTACCGCGCCACTGAGATCTGCGCGGAGCGTTCCGCCGAGCTGGGCAAGTAGCCCAAGTCCCACCATTCACACCCGTTTCTGTGGGTTCACTGCCTGCACTTTGAAAATTTTCTTCCACTTAAGTCGCACTCGACGCTGGTTTCACGTTAGGGTGGTTCAAGCACGTGCGTGTTCGTCCTGCGGGAGGGGAAGCCTGCAGCGCGTTTGCGTGCCGAGAGGTATGAATTAAGTGGTTAACGAAGATAAAGGAAAGTTCCTGACGGTCGCCGAGGTCGCGGAGATCATGCGCGTATCCAAGATGACCGTTTACCGCCTCGTCCACTCCGGCGAGCTGCCCGCCGTCCGTGTGGGCCGCTCCTTCCGCGTGAACGAGACGGCAGTCAGCGAGTACCTGGAGTCCTCCGTCTACGACGTGGGATAGTCCAAGGTCTCGTTTACTGGGCCTCGAGAAGACACCCGCCGCACCGGTTTTCACGGTGCGGCGGGTGTTTTGGCACTGAAAAGGCCTGCCGGTATGCTTTGAACGATCAGGTCGGCCACCCCCTGTGGGAGTGTGCACCTCCCGCGAGCCGCGGAAGCGGTTGCGCCGGCCGCGTACGTACGCACTTTGAACAGGAAAGAGGTAGCCCAATGGGTTCAGTGATTAAGAAGCGCCGCAAGCGCATGTCCAAGAAGAAGCACCGCAAGATGCTCCGCCGCACTCGCGTGCAGCGTCGTAAGCTCGGCAAGTAAGCCGTGAGCTTTACCCGCCCCATCGAGGGCGGGTTTTTCATTTCCGCGGGAGGATGCTTACCCCCAGATGCTTACTTCTCGACGAACCACCGGCCCCTCCCCGCAACAGTCCCCAGAAATAAGCATCCTGGGGTAAGCATCTAGCGCCGCGCTACCGGCGCCGGCGCCACCACCACAGGCCCGCGGCAGCCAGCACGGCCGGGACCACGCCGGCGCGCATTACCCGGCGCACGGAGCGGTAGTCGCGCACCGCCCAGCCCTGGGCCTTGGCGTGCTTGCGCAGCGCCCGGTCCGGGTTGACCGCCACGGGGGAGCTGACCATGTTCAGCATGGGCAGGTCGTTGACGCTGTCGGAATAGGCGGTGCACTTGGACAGGTCCAGCTGCTGCAGCGCAGCCAGGGCAGCCACGGCGTGTTTCTTGCCGGGGCCGTGCAGGATGTCGCCGACCAGGCGGCCGGTGAACTTGCCGTCTTCCTCCTCCGCCACGGTGCCCAGCGCCCCGGTGAAGCCGAGCGTTTCGGCCAGTGCCTGGCCGATCTGCACCGGGGTGGCGGAGACTAACCACACCTGCTGGCCGGCGGCGAGGTGCATGGAGGCCAGTTCGATGGTGTCGGCGTATGACTTTTGCAGCATCCGGTTGTCCACGATCTCCCGGCATGCCTGCTTGAGCTCCGCCACGCTCTTGCCCTTCACAATGGCCAGGGCCTGCTCGCGGCCCTCGGCGATGTCGTCGGCGTTTTCGGAGCCGGAGACGCGGTAGCGGATCTGCTTGCGCAGGGCGGGCGCGAGCTCGGACAGGGTGATGAAGCGCTTCCGGAACAGCCCCTGGGCCAGAAGGATCAGCGAGGAACCCTGGATGAGCGTGTTGTCCACGTCGAAAAACGCGGCCGCTTCTGTGTCCTGGGGGACCTCCGGGTCGGGCGGGGTGATCTTTTGGCGGCCGGCGGTTTCGAAGGCCCCGCCGACGGAGTCCACGCCGAGTGCGAAGTCGTCGATGTTGATGCCGAAGGTCTCTTCCACCGCGGCGGCTGCGGCGGCGCGGCCGGCGGTGCGCTGCGCGTCGTCGTCGAGTGGGGGCATGACGCGCTCTTCAAGGAAGCGGCGCAGGTTGCCCTGGGACTGGGACCACTGCGCGAGGAATTCGCGCTGATCAGACATGAAACTTCGGGCCCTTTCGGGTGGGGGTGTTAGCGTGTGCAATCGTACAACGCCCTGGCAACGGCACTCACAGGAGGAGCGGGGATGAAAAAGGTGGAGCTGATGGTCCGGTCCACGTGCGGTTCGTGCGAGCGGGTGGCGGGCCAGATCGCGCCTGTCGTCGCAAAGCATGGCGTTCAACTCGCTCTGGTGGACGTGGACCAGGACCGCGAGTTGGCCGCGGAGTACGGCGACCGCGTGCCGGTGGTGGTCATTGACGGCGAGGAGTTCGCCTGCTGGGAAGTGGACAACGACGACCTCGACGCGGAGCTGTCCAACTAAAGGACTATCCTTTAGTGTGATTTTCAACCGGACTGGAGGGTTTTGCGTGAGTGTTCTGCTTGTGGGGATGTCGCACAGGTCTGCGCCTGTGGCCCTGCTGGAGCGGCTCAGCATGGACGCGGAGGTCCAAAACGGCACGGCGGGCGCGCTGGTGAAGCAGCCGTCACTGTCTGAGGCGATGATCATCTCCACGTGCAACCGCCTGGAGGTCTACACCGTCACCAACGCGTTCCACGCCGGGGTGGAGGACGTGCTGCGGGTGCTTGCAGACGTCTCCGGTGTCGACACGGCTGAGCTGCGCCGTTATCTCTACGTGCGCTACTCGGACGCGGCCGCGGAGCACATTTTCACCGTGGCATCCGGCCTGGATTCGATGGTGGTGGGCGAACAACAGATCATCGGCCAGGTGCGTTCCGCCTACGTCGACGCCGTGGAGCGGGGCACCGTGGGCCCGAACCTGCACTCGCTGGCCCAGGCGGCGCTGCACACCGGCAAGCGCGTCCACACCGAAACGGGCATCGACGACTCGGGCGCGTCCATGGTCACCGTCGCGCTCGAGGAGGTGATGGAGCTCATGCGTATCGACGACCTCCGGGGCAAAACCGCACTCGTCCTAGGCGCCGGCGCGATGAGCTCGCTCGCCGCCACGCACCTGGGCAAAAACGGCATTGACAAGCTGGTGCTGGCGAACCGCACCCGCGACCGCGCGGAGCGCCTCGCCGAGCACTCCCGCGAGGCCGGCGTGCCCGCCGAAGTCGTGGACTTCGCCGACCGCGCTTCGGTGCTGGACCACGTGGACCTGGTGGTCTCCGCCACCGCCTCCGACGAGTTCACCATCTCCCCGGCCGACATCCCGGGCCCGCTGGTGCTCGCGGACCTGTCGCTGCCGCGCGACATCGACGACGCCGTCGCAGACATCGAAGGCGTGCACCTGGTCAACATCGAGTCACTCCACGAGAAGATGCGCGGTAGCGACACCGCGGACTCCCGCGCGCTGCGCCGCGCCGAAGCCATCGTGGCCGACGAGGTGGACACGTTCGGCTCGGAGCAGCGCGTGCGCGAGGTCGCCCCGGCGGTGACGCGGCTGCGCCGCAACGCCGCGGAGATTTCCGGCCAGGAACTGCAGCGTCTTCGCACCCGCCTGCCGGAGATGTCCGAGGACGACTTTGATCAGGTCAGCCGCATGGTCAAGCGTGTCGTCGATAAGCTTTTGCACCAGCCGACAGTGAAGATCAAGGAGCTGGCGGCGACGGCGGAAACGGTGAGCGTGGAAGAGGCGGTCACCGAGTTGTTCGGGCTGGAAAGCCCCTCCGTGGCGGTGGACGCGCAGAAGCTGCCGCTGCCCGAGGAACTGCACGGCAAGGAGAAGTAGATGTTCAAGATTGGTACACGCGGATCCCACCTGGCCACCACCCAGACCGGGCACGTCCGCGACGCGCTGGGCGAGCACGGCCACCCCGCCGAACTGCAGATCGTGACCACCCCGGGCGACCTGTCGCAGGCGCCCGTGGAGCGCATCGGCGTGGGCGTGTTCACTTCCGCGCTGCGCGACGCGCTGTTTCACGGCGAGGTGGACATCGCGGTCCACTCGTTCAAGGACCTGCCTACTGCCGACGAGCCGCGCGCCCACATGATCATCCCCACCCGCGAGGACAGCCGCGAAGCGCTCATCGCTCGCGACGGACTGGCCCTGGCCGAGCTGCCCGAAGGCGCGCGCGTGGGCACCTCCGCGCCGCGACGCATCTCCCAGCTCAAGGCCGTGCGCCCCGACCTGGACATCCGCCCGCTGCGCGGCAACATCGAGCGTCGCATGAGCTACGTCGAAAACGGCGAGCTGGACGCGATCATCCTCGCCTACGCCGGCCTGGTGCGCGGCGGCTACGGCGACCGCGCCACCGAGGTCTTTTCGCCCCAGGTATTCATGCCGGCCCCCGCCCAGGGCGCGCTGGCCGTGGAGTGCCGCTCCGACGACGCCGAGGCGCGCGAGGCGATTGGCAAGCTTATCGACGCCTCCGCCACCGCCGAATCCACCGCCGAGCGCGCAGTGCTGGCCCGTTTGGAGGCGGGTTGCACCGCGCCGGTCGCGGCGTCGGCCGTGTTCGACGGCGCGGGCGTGACCCTGCGCGCCGGCGTGTTCGCCCTGGACGGCTCCCGCCAGCTGGTGGAGGAAGCGCAGGGGGCAGACCCGGCCGAGCTGGGCCGCAAGGTCGCCGAGGCGCTGCTGGAGCGCGGCGCCGCCGACCTGATCGAGTAGCGCTGGGCCGCGCTTTCATCGTTTCGTTTGTCTCTACCGGCGGATCTGCTAGTTCGCCAAAAAGCGCAACTAGCAGATCAAGTGTCCAACTTTGCGTTTGGTCAGGTGATGTTGGCAACTATTTTCAGCAGTGGCGTGATCTGCTAGTTCGTGCTTAATGGGTTTCCGGGGGAGCTAGCAGATCCGGTGGAGTGGGTGTGCATCGGTGGCCGGGGCGGCGGGGAAGCGCCAAGAAGCGCTGGAATACAGCGCTGGTTTTGTTCTCGGGCTGAAGCATTTTATGGTGGAGATACCATACGTTCAATACCCTCCGCGCAATCGGGTCGGTGGGCCGTATTGAGGCCGATCAACACCGCGAACCTAGCCGCGCGGGGGCGGTTTATTTGTGCCTAGAAGAGATTTCTCCATGACAGAGCCCACTCACACCCCCCAGCCGGGGAAGGTGATCTTCGTTGGCGCTGGACCGGGCAACCCGGAGTTGCTCACGGTTCGCGCCCGCGAGGTAATGGAATCCAATTCTATCGCCCTCGTGGACCCTGAGGTGTCAGCGGGGGTCCGAAGCGTCGTCGCGGCGGCGCTGCCAGTGCCGAAAGCCAAGATGGACGCGGCGAACGAGCGCTACGAGCAGATGTGCGCCGAGGCGAAGGCGGCCGGCGCAAGACGCAAGCCGCCCCGCCCCGAGGACCCGACTGCCGCGGAGTTGCAGGAGGTTGGGCTGGACGGCGGCGGGATCGTCGAGAAGCTGAAGCTCGCGCTGAAGGAAGCCGCGGACATTGTGGAGCGCGGCGAGGCCGGCGACGGCGACGTGATCCGCCTGGTCTGCGGCAACCCGCTGACGCGCGACTCCGTGATGGAGGAGATCTCCGCGGTGGCCGCCGAGGGCATGGAGTTCCAGGTGGTGCCGGGAATGTCGCTGCCGTCGACGGTGCCGTCGTTCGCCGGTATCGGGCTGGGCTCGACGTACACGGAGGCTGACTTGAACAGCGGCGACGTGGACTGGGACCAGCTCGCCGCCGCCCCGCAGCCGCTGGTGCTGCAGGCGAACCAGGAGCACCTGGCGGAGATGGTGGAGCAGCTCACGCAGCGCGGCTTCCAAGCGTCCACGCCGGTGACGGTGACCACGCGCGGCACCACGCGCCTGCAGCGCACGTTCGACGCGACGCTGGGCACCGTGGGCAAGCTCGACGCGGAGCTGGAAGGCTCGCTGGTGGTCACCCTCGGCACTGCGGCGGACGACCGCTCGAAGTACTCGTGGTGGGAAAACCGCCCGCTGTACGGCTGGCGCGTGCTCGTGCCGCGCGCGAAGTCGCAGGCAGGGGTGATGAACGCCCGCCTGTCGCAGCACGGCGCGATCCCGCAGTCCGTGCCCACGATCTCGCTGGAGCCGCCGCGCAACCCGGCGCAGATGGACCGCGCGATCAAGGGCATCGTGGAGGGCCGCTACCAGTGGATCCTGTTCACCTCGGTCAACGCTGTCGACGCCGTGTGGTCCAAGTTTGAGGAGCTGGGCCTGGACGCCCGCTCGTTCGCTGGCGTGCACCTGGGCGCGGTGGGGCAGAAGACTGCCGACGCGCTGATCGCCCGCGGCATGCAGCCGGAGCTCCTGCCGCACCGCACGAAGCAGAACGCGGCCGGCCTGGCGGAGGCGTTCCCGGAGTACGTCGAGGACATCGACCCGGTCTCGCGCGTGCTGCTGCCACGCGCGGACCTCGGCTCCGACGTGCTGGTGGACGGCCTGCAGGAGAAGGGTTGGGAGGTCGACGACGTGGTCGCCTACCGCACCGTGCGCGCCGCCCCGCCGCCGCCGGAGACGCGCGACATGATCAAGACCGGCGGCTTCGACGCCGTGTGCTTCACGTCCCCGTCGACGGTGAAGAACCTCGTGGGTATTGCGGGCAAGCCGCATTCGCGCACCATCATCGCGTGCATCGGCCCGGTCACCGAGGCGGAGGCGCGGGAGCAAGGCTTGCGTGTCGACGTCGTCCCGGAGGTCGCCGACATCCCCAACCTCGTCGACGCCTTGGCCGACCACGTGGCAGGGCTGCGCGCGTCGGGGCAGTTGCCGCCGCCGCGCAAGAAGCGTCGGAAGGCAGCGAAGGCTGAGAAGAGCACCGGCGAAGACACCGCGGCCGCAGCCGGCTAGAAACGCGCCAGCTGGGTCGTGTCGGGTGCGCGTTCTAAGATGTGGCGCATGGCTGATTACGACTTGATTCGACGCCCCCGCCGCTTGCGGCAAACCCCCGCTCTCCGTGAGTTTGTCACGGAGACGCGCCTGCACCCGGCCGACTTCATCCTCCCGCTGTTCATCGCCGACGGCATCGACGCCCCGCGGGAGATCCCGTCCATGCCGGGCGTGTACCAGCACACCCCGGAGTCGCTGGTGGAGATTTGCCGCGAGGCGCTCGACGCCGGCGTGAAGTGCGTGGACCTGTTCGGCGTGCCGCGCGACGAGGACAAGGACGCCACCGGTTCCGTCGCCGTCGCCAAAGACGGCGTGCTCAACCGCGCGATTGCGCTGCTGCGCAAGGAGTTCGGCGACGAACTGATCATCATGGCGGACACCTGCCTGGACGAGTTCACGGACCACGGCCACTGCGGCGTGCTCACCACCGACGCCCACGGCAGGGAAGTGGTGGACAACGACCCCACCGTGGAGATCTACTGCGAGATGGCGGTGGCCCAGGCGCGCGCGGGCGCGCACATTGTCAGCCCGTCCGGCATGATGGACGGCCAGATCGAGCAGATTCGCAAGGCGCTTGATCGCGCGGGCTTCGCCGACGTCGCCATCATGGCCTACTCCGCGAAGTACGCCTCCAAGTTCTTCGGGCCGTTCCGCGACGCGGTCGGATCTTCGCTGAAGGGCGACCGCCGCACCTACCAGCAGGACCCGGCGAACGTGCGCGAGTCACTGCTGGAGACGGAGCTGGACATCGCCGAGGGCGCAGACTTTGTCATGGTCAAGCCCGCGCTGCCGTACCTGGACGTGCTGGCCAAGATCGCGGAGATGTCCCCGGTGCCGGTGGCCGCTTACCAAGTCTCCGGCGAGTACGCCATGCTCAACGCGGCCGGTCAGAACGGCTGGATCGACTACGAGGAGACGATGATGGAGGCGCTGATGTCCATCAAGCGCGCCGGCGCGGACCAAATTTTCACGTACTACGCCATCGAGGCAGCAAAGAGGCTCAATGGTTAGCTTGCCGCCAATGAACCCGGGGTCGCCGAGCAGGGTGGGACCGGAGGCCGTCGAGAAGCACAAGGGCTCCATGCCCGAAGCTGTGCGCTACATGCTCGCGGCCTGGACCGTGATGATCGGCGGGGAGCTGTTGCACCAGATCTTCGCCGTCGCGGCGAGCGTGATCGACCCGTCCGCGCTGCGCGAAGTGGCCAAAGAGCGTGCCACCAACGGCGACGGCGAGGTCTCCGAGGCGCTGATGAACGCCAGCGTGTACGGCTCCATTTTCATCATGGCGCTGCTGCAGCTCGGTGTGATCCTGCTGTTCGTCTTCGCGCTGCGTGCGGTGCAAAAGCAGGCAAAATGGGCGGAAAACGCCCGCCGGCTGCTGCAGATCTTCTCCGTGTTTTTCGCGCTGCGCATGCTCACGCTGTTCATGATGGTGCCGGCCTCCACCGCGGTGCCGACCGCGCTGTTCGGCGTGGACGGCGTTGTGCAGATCATCCTTGGTGTTGCGGGCGTGATGGGCGTGATCTATTCAGTGGATAAGGACTCCGTGGCGTGGACCAAACCACCCAAGGACAAGTCCAGCGGTAGTGCTGATGCGGCGGAGGCGCCGGAGGAGAAGGAGAACTAAGCGGTGGCAGGCATGTTCCCGACGATGGTGTCGGACCCGAACGACAGGAACCGGCGCTTTACCGGCGAGGTCGGCCAGGCATGGCCGAAGCCGCTGAAAATCGGTTACTACCTGTGCCTGATTGCGGCGGTGCTGATGTTCGTCATCGCGTTTTTGACCATGGTCAACGGGGTGCCGGACCGGTTGCCGGATACGTGGATGATCGAGGGTGCCGACGAGGAGCTCATTGATAGATTCCGGAGCAATCTGCGGGTCTACACCTGGGGCAGTATCATCCTCGGCTCCTTGATCACGTCGTGCTGCGCCTACCTGCCCAAAGGCTCGAAGGTGGCGCGCCGCTGGTTGGCCGGGTTCATTGGCCTGGCGGTGTTTTTGCAGCTGGCCAGCTTCTTCGTCGGCGTGGCGGGGCTGGCGTCCGTCGTCGTGGTTGTCGTTCTGGTCTTCGCCCTGTTTTTCATGTTCCGCCCGGCCGCCAACGCGTTCGTGGATGAGCGCAGCGGCGACGTCTGGGAAGGCGTGGAATGAGCAAGTATGAGGGCAAGGACCTGGAAAAGCTCAGCACCACAGGGCGCGAAGGCGCCAAGCTGGATCAGCTGAGCGGCGAGGAGCTCGACGAATACATCGAGGCCGCCCGCGACGCCGCCCGCCAAGCCGGTGTCGACCCGGCCACTGCCAGGCGCGACCTGGACGGCGAGCTCGTTCGCCCCAACGCCTCCTACGCCTTCGAACTGCAGGGGGTGGAAGACGGCCCTCAGCTGACGGAAATCGAAGACGCCCTCGAATCCCTCGACGGCGTTTCCGCCCGCCTGGTGTACCCCACCCGCATGGCGTGGGTGACCGCCCCGGCGAGCATGCCGCTGCCGCAGCTGATCAAGACCATTGAAGAGTTCGGCGTTACACCTGTGGTCACGGACTCCACCCTGCAGCGCCGCGCCCACGGCCGCTACTGGACGGAACACCCCATGCCGCGGCGCGCCAAGCACCATCGCAAAGAGGAAGCGGCGCACCTGTTGGCCCGCGCCCAGGGGTTCGTGCAGAACAAAACCCGCGCGGAGCGCCGCAGCGGCGACGTGCTGTTTACCGCCCGCGACTTGGTCACCCCGGGCAGGCTGTGGCTGGCGGTGGTGCTGACCATCCCGGTGCTGCTGCTGACCTACGTGCCTGCGCTGGGGTTCCCGGGCTGGCAGTGGGTGGCGTTCGCCCTGACCACCCCGGTGGCGCTGTGGTGCGCCTCCCCGTTCCACCGCGCGATGGCCGGCGGCGTGCGCCGCGGGCTGCAGGCGCTGGACGGTGCGAGCTCGATCGCCATTCTGGCCTCGTACCTGTGGTCTTTTGCCATGCTGCTATTCACCGAGGCCGGGCGCATCGGCTACCAATCCAGCGGCACGTGGGTGCCGTTGGAAATCGGCCGCGGCCCGGAGCTCTACCTCGAAGTGGCCTGCACCGTGACCACGCTGCTGCTGCTCGGACGGTTCTTCTCCATGCGCGTGCGCACCAACCTGCTGGACGAGTTGGAGGCGCGCCGCCCGGGCGCGGACTCGACCTACGAGGTCACTCACCGCAAGAAGGGCGGCGGCTGCGAGCAGCTCCCAGCGACGGAGATCATGCGTGGCGACGACGTCCGTGTCCGCGCAGGCCAGGTCATCCCCGTCGACGGGGAAGTGGTCGGCGGATCCGGCGCGATCGGCTGGGAGCTGGTGAACACCCACGACAGCCCGCAGTTGAAGGTGGGCAAGCGCGTCGTGGCGGGCTCCGTGCTGCGCGAGGGCGACATCAAGGTCCGCACGATCCGCGTCGGCCACACCACACTTTTGACGGCAGTGCAGCGATGGCTGGAGGAGGCCTCGCGCCAGCAGAACGCCGCCACGATGGTCTCCACCCGCTCGGCCAGCATGCTCATCCCGGCCGCGTACGCGATTGCGGTGCTGGATTTTGGCCTGTGGCTGCTGTTTACCGGAAACGTCAACACGGCGGCGTCGACAGCCTTGGCGATCCTGGTGGTGGTTGCCCCGTTTAGCCTTGCCATCTCGCCGGCGCTGACGATCCGCCAGGGCATCGAGGCGGCGGTGCGCAACGGCGTGCTCATGCGCGACGGCAACGCGCTTCGAGTGTTGTCCAAGGTGGACACGGTGGTGTTCAACCGCGTGGGCACCCTCGTGCTGCCGGAGATGCACGTGGAAACGGTCACCGCCGCGGGCGGGGAGAGCAGCGAGTTGGTGCTGCGCATCGCCGGCGTGCTGTCCGCGGACTCGGACCACCCCGCCTCCCGCGCCATTGTGAAGGCGGCCCGCGAGGTGCGTGACGCCCGCTCCGGGGATCCGCGCCTGCCGGACTGGATCGAAGTCGGCGACGACACGATCACCCCGGACGGCGAATTCGGCGGCCGCGTCACCGCCACTTGGGGCTCTGGCGACAACGCCCGCACGCAGACCTTCGACGCCTCGCTGTGGCGCCCGACAAACCTGTCGCAGTTGCGCGGCAAACTGTCCGTGGCCGCCACCACTGGCGGCACCCCCGTGGTGGTGCGCTGGGACGGCAAGGACCGCGGCGTGATCACCCTGTTCGACCCCGCCAAGGAAGACGCCATTGAGGCAGTGGACACCCTGGAATCCATGGGCGTGGAAACGGTGATGCTCTCGCGCGACACCTACCCCGTGGCGCGCCGTTTCGCGGACTTTTTGGGCATCTCGCAGGTGCTCGCCGGGATCCGCTCCAATGAGAAACCCGCCGCGGTGCGCGCCCTGCACACCCAGGGCGGCATCGTGGCCATGGTGTGCGATTCCAGTGTGCTGCCGGTGCTGCGCGTGGCGGACTCCGGCATCCTCGACGCTGGCGAGGACCTCTACGGCACCAAAGCGCCGAATTGGAACAACGTCAGCGACGTCGTGCTCGTGCGCAACGACGTCATGGCCGTGCCCCAGGCCATCGAGCACGCCCGCCGCGTCAACCGCATCGCCGACAGGAACCTCTGGTTCGCCGGAATCTACAACGCCGTCGCCATCATCCTCGCCGCCGCCGGTGCGCTGCCCCCGGTCGGCGCGACCCTGCTCATGCTGGGAAGTTCCCTGCTTGTGGAGTACTCCTCCCGCCGCGCCAGCCGGTTCCGGGTTCAGGGCCTGCGCCGGTAGGCTTGGGTGCCATGACCAGACGCGATCTCACCAACGCACCTCTGCTCGAGGCGGCGCATGGCCGCACCCCCTCGCGCACCCCGGTGTGGTTCATGCGCCAGGCCGGCCGCTCCCTGCCCGAATACCGCAAAGTGCGCGAAGGCATCCCCATGCTGGACTCGTGCTTCATGCCGGAACTGCTCGCGGAGATCACGCTGCAGCCGGTGCGCCGACACGACGTCGACGCCGGGATCCTGTTCTCCGACATCGTGGTTCCGCTCAAGGCGGCGGGCGTGGACGTGGAGATCGTGCCCGGCCGCGGCCCTGTGATGGGGGAGGCGGTGAGGTCGCGGAGTGACGTCGAGAAGCTGCCTTTGCTTGACGACGAAGTCGCCGCTGTGTCCGACGGCATCCGCATCATCCTGGACGAACTGAGCGACACCCAAGCCCTGATCGGGTTCGTTGGCGCGCCGTTTACCCTGGCCAGCTACCTCGTCGAAGGCGGGCCGAGCAAAAACCACGAGAAGACCAAGGCGATGATGCACGCCGAGCCGGAGACCTGGCACGCGCTGATGCGCCGCCTGGTGCCCACGATCATCGCGTTTCTACGCACGCAGGTCGAGGCCGGCATCGACGCGATGCAGCTGTTCGACTCCTGGGCGGGCTTCCTCACCGAAGCCGACTACCGCGAATTCGTGCTGCCGTACTCGGTGGAAATCCTCGAATCCGTCGCGGGCGAGATCCCGCGCATCCACTTCGGCGTCACCACCGGCGAACTGCTCGGCGCGATGTCCGAAGCAGGCAGCGAGGTGATGGGCGTGGACTGGCGCGTGCCGCTGGACGCGGCCGCGACCCGGTTCGCTTCCCCGCGCGTGCTGCAGGGCAACCTGGACCCGGCCATGCTGTTCGCCGGCACCGACGTCGTGCGCGACGAGGTCGCGCGCATCAAGGCGGAAGCCGCCCGCGCAATCGCAGCGGGCGACGCCACTGGACACATCTTCAACCTCGGCCACGGCGTGCTGCCCACCACCGACGCGGACGCGATCACCGAGGCTGTGCGCATCATCCACGAGGAGAGCTAATGAACATCGCCATCATCGGTGCCGGCCTGGCGGGCCTGACCGCCGCGTACGAACTTCGCAGCACGGGCTCCGCCCGCGCCGGGGCAGAGGACGACCTGAAGGTCGACGTCTACGAGGCCACCGACCGGCTTGGCGGCAAATTGCACACCGTCGCTTTTGAAGCCGGCCCCACCGACATGGGCGCCGAGGCGTTCATGGCGCGGCGCCAAGACGCTGTGGACTTCTTCACCGAGCTCGGCCTTGCCGGCTCGCTGGTGGAACCGTCCGGCCTGCGCTCCCTGGTGTGGGTGGACGGCGAGACGCGGGGGCTGCCCACCGGCGGCGTGATGGGCATCCCGTCGACGTCCGAGACTGTCGCACACCTGGTCAGCGAGGACACTGCCCAGCGCATCGACACCGAGGCCGACCGCGAAGGATTCGCCTGGGAGGTCGGCGGTGACGTCAACGTGGGCGCGCTCGTGCGCGAACGCTACGGCGACGAGGTGGTGGACAACATCGTCTCCTCCCTGCTCGGCGGGGTGTACTCCTGCACCGCCGACGACCTCGGTGTGCGCGCGACCATCCCGCAGCTGGCCGAGGAGCTCGACCGCCTCGCCGCCGCAGACGCAGACGGCAAGGTCCACCTGTCCACCGCCGTGGCCAACCTGGAGCGCTCCCGCCGCGAGATGCCCACCGGCCAGGGTGCGGTGTTCAAGACCTTCCGGGACGGCTACCAGGAGGTCTACGAAACGCTCGCCGAGAAATCCGGCGCGGACATCTACATCGACGCGTTCATCTCCGCCATCGAGCTCGAGGGCTCGAAGTACCGCCTCAAAGGCAGCGAGGATACCGCCTACGACCACGTCATCCTCGCCGTGCCCGCCCCGACTGCGGCGCTGTTGCTCAAAGAGGTTGCTCCTGAGGCATCCGGGGCGCTGAAAACTGTGAAGCTGGCCAACTCCGCGGTGGTGGGCATGCGGTTTGCCACCGACGAGGGCCTGCCGCAGAACTCCGGCGTCCTCGTGTCCACCGGCGCGGAGGACGTCCACGCGAAGGCGTTCACGTTCTCCTCGCGCAAGTGGCCGCACCTTGCCGAGCGCGGCGGCGCACTCGTGCGCGCCAGCTTCGGTCGCTTCGGCGACAACGTCGCCATCACCGCCACCGAGGACGATCTCGTGGACTGGGCCCTCGACGACCTCAAAACCATCACCGGCTTCGACGGTCGCGCCGCCGGCCTCGAGGAGATCTACGTCCAGCGCTGGCTCGGCGGCCTGCCCCGCTTCGACGAGAACCACCTCGCCACCGTGGCCAAGGTGCGCAGCCTGCTTCTCGACGAACCAAAGGCATCCCGCATCTCCCTCACCGGCGCGTGGGCCGGTGGGGTCGGCGTGCCGGCAGTTATCGCCGATGCGAGGGCTGCGGCGGCAGCTGTCGTCGATAAGCAAAAGCCCTAAGCCCACGGGTTGTGCAGTTCCACACCTGTGCCCTCGAAATCCTTGGTGTTGCGGGTGGCCAGGGGAGCGTTGTGGGCGCGGCAAATCGCGGCGATCATCGCGTCCGCGTCCTGAATCGGCCTGCCCGCCGCCCTACGCGCCGCCTTAACTTGGCCGAACTCGGCGGCAGCGGCGAAGTCGTAGTCCAATACGGCGCCTCGCAACAACAGCTCGTCGAGTGTCGCGGCGACAACCGCAGCCAGCTGCCCAGTTCTATGGCCAGGTGGGCGAAGAGCTACGCCGGCCATGAGTTCGCCAGCTGCGATTGAGGTCGTCCACTTCTCCTGCGCGACCGTGTCCAACCAATGCACGCACCGCTGGTCCGGCTGGGGCTTCAGCAACTCCGACATGACATTCGTGTCGAGGACGATCATGACAAACCCGGGAGGTTCCTGCTGTCGGTGCGTTCTGGGATTTCGAAGTCCTCGAAACCACCGTGCTCCCTGGAAAGCTCGTAGATGAGCCGTCCCGCGTCAACGGGGCGGGTGCCCCTCTCCAGGATTGCGCGAGCTTCGTCCTCAACCGAGCGGCTGTGTTTTTGGGCCAGCTCGCTGAGCCGATGTTGCGTCTGGTCCGGCAAGCTGAGGGCCGGAAGCCCACCATGCTTCACGTAGGCCACCTGCTGTTTTTCTGGAAACGCTGCCGCCTGAAGAATACTCCTCGCCTGTGACTCCATCGATCTGCCATTTTGCTTCGCTTGGCGTTGGAGCTGCTTTTTGACAGCTAAATCCAACCCCCGGATGGTCAGGGTCGCTGTAGCACGGTCTTTGCGGGACATCGTTGGCCTCCTTTTTGCAAGTGCTGGCATAATGCTAGCAACCTGCGGGCGCTTTGGGTATGGCGTGCACGCGAATGTGCACTAGGTTGATCACCTATGGAAGAACACGCGGATCCACGCGAGACCACCGCCGAGAAGGAGTGGTGGGAAGAAGACGGCCTGCCGTGGAACGGCAAACCCACCAAGGCTGACTACTGGTGCCTGGGCTGGTTCGGCTTCGTCGGCATCTTCGGCCTGGCCATGATCCCGCTGCGGGCCTGGCTGCTGGGCCTGGACCCGCCGATCCTTTTGGCGCTGACCGGCTCTCGCATCGGCGCGGCCTCCACCGGCGCGCTCGCCGCGGTGGGGGAGGCGCCGAACTGGCTGTGGTTTTTGCTTATCGGCTCGATCGTGAACATCAAGTTCGACTGGATCTACTGGTGGGCCGGCAAACTCTGGGGCCGCGGCATCCTTGATGTGCAGGCCGCCAACTCGCCTCGCGCCGCGAAAAACATCGCGCGGGTGGAGCAGTGGGCCATCAAGCTGGGCTGGCTGGGCATCTTCCTCGCCTACGTGCCCATCCCACTGCCGATTGCGTTTGTGGTGTTCGTGCTCATGGGCATGACCGGGATGCCGCTGTGGAAGTTCATGGTCCTGGACTTCATCTCCAAGACGCTGTGGTCGTTCCTCTACCTGGGGCTGGGCTGGTGGATCGGTGAGCCGGTGGTGATGGTGCTGGAGCAGTACGCCAAGGTGGCCAACTGGATCGCCATCGTTTTGCTGGTGGTGGTGTTTTTCGGCATCTTCCGCAACCAGAACAAGAAGAAGCCGGTGGTGCAGCCCGAGGTCGTGGGCAACGAGTTCGAGGCCGGGCGGTAGGCCAGCCGGGCGGCGCCAAAAGTCGAGCGGCGGAGGTCGAGTACGCCCTGTTTTAGGCCCGGACTCGACCTCCCGTACTCGACTTTCGCGTCGGTGGGCGAAGGGGGCCTGACAGATTCCGCCAGGCGTCTGCGTCGACCTGGGGGGTTAGGGCCGTCTGACAGATTCTGCCGCGAAGTGTCGGGACCCAGGGCCCGCCGCTAGCGGTTGACCACGACGGTGGAGAAGTCCTCGTCGCCGCGGCCGGCGTCCTGCTGGGCCTCCAGCGACGCCAGGGCGGCGGAGACGGCGGGCAGGTCCTTGTCCGAAGACGCGAGCATCAACCGGGCGTCCTTGGCGATGGCGTCGGCGGTGAAGTCGCCGGGCGAGGTAGAGCGCTCGCCCAAAAGGAACGGCGACTTCATGTTCACGATGAACTCCAGGCCGGTGGAGCCGAGCATGTCCACCACCTGCTCCGGCGACAACCCCTGGGATTCGCCAAGGTAGAGCGCCTCCTTGAACCCTTCGATGGTGACGGCCAAGGCGAGGTTGGCAAGCAGTTTGCCCACGGCGGCGCCGGCGGCAGTGTCCACTTCCTTGAGCCGTGAAGGGTTGGCGGCGGCCCAGGGGGAGACGACGTCGGCGACTTTAGAGCGTCGAGAGGCATCGGCGCCTCCGACGTAGACGCCGAGCTTGCCGGCGCGGGCGGGCGGGAGCGACCCGACGACCGGGGTGTGCACGTAGCCGGGCACGGCGTCGGCGAAGGCGGCGGCGTCGGCGGGGGAGATGGTGGTGGCATCGGCCCAGGTCACGCCGTCGGGGATCAGCCCGGGCTCGATCACCACCTCCCGGACGACGTCGGGGCCGAACAGGCAGGTGATCACCAGCTCGGCGCCTTCGACCGCCTCCGCGGGCGTCGAGGCGGCGGCAGCCCCGCGTGAGACCAACGGCTCGGTCTTCTCTGCGGTGCGGTTCCATACGGTGAGTTCGTGGTCGTCGACAAGCTTGAGCGCGAGCTCAGTGCCCATGCGACCGAGGCCTAAAAACGCGATTTTCATATGGCCTAGGATAGACAATCATGACTGCGGAAAAGCCGACTTCAGCTAACACCCAGCGCTCGCACGAACTGTTCGAGCGGGCGCAGAAAACCACCCCGGGCGGCGTGAACTCGCCGGTGCGCGGTTTCGGCTCGGTGGGCGGGCAGACCCGCTTCATCCAGAGCGCGCACGGCTCGCAACTCATCGACGTGGACGGCAACTCGTACGTGGACCTGGTGTGCTCCTGGGGCCCGATGGTGCACGGCAATGCCCACCCCAAGATCGTCGAGGCGGTGGAGAAAGCCCTGCGCAACGGCCTGAGCTTCGGTGCGCCCACGGAGGCGGAGATCGCCATCGCGGAGCACATTGTCAAGCGCACGTCGGTGGAGGAGGTGCGCATGGTCAACTCCGGCACGGAGGCCACCATGTCCGCCGTCCGCCTGGCGCGCGGGTTCACGGGCCGGCCGAAGATCATCAAGTTCGAGGGCTGCTACCACGGCCACGTCGACGCGCTGCTGGCAAGTGCAGGCTCCGGCATCGCCACGTTCTCCCTGCCGGACTCGCCGGGTGTCACCGGCGCGCAGGCGCAGGACACCATCGTGGTGCCGTACAACGACATCGAGGCCGTCGAGCGCGCGTTCCGCGAGAACGAGGGCGAGATCGCCGCGGTCATCGCCGAGGCGGCCGCGGGCAACATGGGCACCGTCGCCCCGCAGAATGACTTCAACGCCAAGCTCAAGGAGCTCGCGCACCTCAACGGCGCACTGCTGATCCTGGACGAGGTCATGACCGGCTTCCGCACCTCCTACGCCGGCTGGTTTGGTGTGGACAACGTCGCGGGCGACCTGACCACGTTTGGCAAGGTCGTCTCCGGCGGGCTGCCGGCTGCGGCGTTCGGTGGCCGCCGCGACATAGTGGAGCACCTCGCGCCGAACGGCCCCGTCTACCAGGCGGGCACCCTGTCCGGTAACCCGGTGGCGATGGCATCCGGCCTGGCCTCGCTCGAGCTGGCCAGCGAGGACATCTACCCGACACTGAACCGCAACGCCGACCTTCTGGAGCGTTTGCTTCACGACGCCCTCACGGCCGAAGGCGTCACCCACCACATCCAACGTGCGGCGACCATGCTCTCCATCCGGTTCGGCGAGGGCGAGGGCCACAACTTCGCCGACATGCAGGCCGCCGACACGTTCCGCTACGCCCCGTTCTTCCACGCCTTGCTGGACGCTGGCGTGTACGCGCCGCCGAGCGCGTTTGAGACCTGGTTCGTCTCCACGGCGCTGACGGACGAGGACTTCGGCCGCATCGAGGACGCGCTGCGCGGCGCCGCGAAGGCCGCCGCGGCAGCGAAACCCGCGGAGGCCTAAATGACGAAGACGACGGTGCACCTGGTGCGCCACGGCGAGGTGTACAACCCGAAGAAAATCCTCTACGGGCGCATGCCGGGCTACCACCTGTCTTCCCGAGGCAACTCCATGGCCGTGGCAACCTCGAAGTTCTTCCGCGGCCGCGACGTGGTCTACCTGGCGGCGAGCCCGCTGGTGCGTGCTCAGGAAACTGCCCGCCCGATCGCGGAGGTCACCGGCTGCGAGGTGGACACCCGCGAGGACATCCTGGAGGCCGGCAACACGTTTGAGGGCCTGCGCACGAAGGGGTGGCGCTCGCAGCTGATCAACCCGATCCGCTGGCGGCACATGACCAACCCGATCGAGCCGAGCTGGGGCGAGCCCTACCAAGAGATCTTCGAGCGCATGTGGTCCGCGGTTGAGGACGCCCGCAACAAGGCCCAGGGCCACGAGGCTGTGATGGTCAGCCACCAGCTGCCGATTGTGATGGTGCAGCGCCACGTGCAGGGCAAGCGCCTGGCGCACGCGAACCGCAACTGCGACCTGGCCAGCGTGACCTCACTTGTGTTTGACGGCGACAGTGTTGTTGACTGGGCCTACAACACCCCCGCCCAGCACATTTGAGAGGTACTATGCGCAAGCTTTTCGCCGCGCCGCTTTGCGCGGCCGCGCTTTTGCTGGCCGCCTGCTCCGGCGCGGACAACGGCGGCAACTTCGCGTTCCACTCGCCGGGCGGGCAGACTGAAATCTTCTACGAGGAGGCGGACCGCAAGCCCCTGGCCGGCTTCGAGGGCGAGTCGCTTCTCGACGAAGGCCAGACCATCGCCCTGAGCGATTTCGACGGCGAGATCGTTGTGCTCAACGCGTGGGGCCAGTGGTGCGCGCCGTGCCGCGCGGAGGTGGACGACCTGCAGCAGACCCACGAGCACCTCCAAGCGCGTGGCGACGGCACCGTGCTGGGCATCAACGTCCGGGATCCGAACCCGCAGATCGCGCGGGATTTCCTGGCGGACAATCACGTGACCTACCCGTCCATCTACGACCCGCCGTTTAAGACCGCGGCGCACCTGGGCGGCGTGCCGTCCTCGGTGATCCCGACGACGATCGTGCTGGACAAGCAGCACCGCCCGGCTGCGGTGTTCCTCCGTGAGATCACCGCGGACGATCTGCTCGAGGTCATCGACCGCCTCGATGGGGAGGCCTAGGTGGGCTTCGCCGATCTTGTCGCCGACGGCCCGCTGCTGCTCGGCCTGCTCGCCGCCGCGGTTGCCGGGTTAGTCTCCTTCGCCTCGCCGTGCGTGGTCCCGCTCGTGCCGGGCTACATTTCGTATCTCACCGGTGTGGTCGGGGGCGAGATGACGCTTGAGGAGGACGGGCCCCGCGTGTCCCGCAAACACTGGGCGGTTGCCGGTGCCGCCCTGCTGTTCATCGCCGGGTTCACCGTCGTGTTTCTGCTTGCCACCGTCACGGTGTTCGGCGCGGTCAGCGCCATCGCACTCAATGCGCAAACGCTCACCCGCATAGGCGGTGTGGTCACCATCCTCATGGGCCTGGTGTTCATGGGTGCCGTGCCAGCGCTGCAAAAAGACACCCGCTTCCAGCCGAAGAAGTGGACCACCATTGTGGGCGCGCCCCTGCTCGGCGGGATCTTCGCACTCGGCTGGACACCGTGCCTGGGGCCCACGCTGACCGCCATCGTTTCGGTGTCCGTGGGCACTCAGGGCTTCACCGCGGCGCGCGGCGTGCTGCTCGTCATCGCGTACTGCATCGGGCTGGGTTTGCCGTTTCTGCTTGTCGCGTTCGGCTCGTCGAAGGCCGTGCGCAGTATCGACGTGCTGCGCCGCCACTCCCGCGGCATCCAGATCGCCGGCGGTGTCGCCATGATCGTTGTCGGCATCATGCTGCTCACCGGCGCCTGGGACGTGTTCATCGGTTGGTCGCGCCAACTCGTCGACGGATTCGGAGGGACGATCATCTAAATGAAGACGGCACAGACCTGTCTGAAAAAGGCGTGGCACTGGCTCACCAGCATGCGCACCGCCCTGATGCTGCTGTTCGTGCTGGCCGTGGCATCCATCCCGGGCGCACTTTTGCCGCAGCGCACCGTGTCGTCCTCGCTGGTGGATGACTACCTCAAGGCCAACCCCACCACCGGCCCGATCTACGACAAGCTGCAGCTTTTCGACGTCTTCCAGTCCACGTGGTTCCTCGCCATCATCGTGCTTCTGACCATTTCCCTGGTCGGCTGCATCATCCCGCGCTCCATCGACCACTGGCGCGCCTACAAGGCCAAGCCGACGCGCGCGCCCAAGTACTTGGGACGCATGCCGCACCACGTGGAGGGGGAGGTTGCGGGGGCACCGGAGGACGTCGAGAAGCAGTTGCGCACACAGCTGAAACGCTGGCACGTGGCGTCCTACACCCCGGACGAGGACCGCGCCGGGGCGTACTCGATTTCCGCGGAGCGCGGCTACACCCGCGAGTTGATGAACCTGATTTTCCACATCGGCATCGTCGCGATGATCCTCACCTTCGTGGCCGGCCGCATGGTTTTCTATGAAGGCCAGGTCATTGTGGTGACCAACTCGGAGGCCGAATCCGCGGTACCGGTGGAGCAATCGCGGGTGTTCTGCAACACCTCGCCCGCCAACTTCGACGTCTTCCGGGCAGGCCCGCTTTTCGACGGCACCGGCCTGACCCCGTTCTGCTTCGAATCCCAGAACTTCTCGGCCACCTACCTGAACAACGGCCAGGCCAACGAGTTCTCCTCCGACATCACCTACACCGACGACCTGTCCGTCCCGCAGGAGCAGTGGAAGGCGGAGACGCTGGCGGTGAACCACCCGCTGCGCTTAGGCGGCGACCGTGTCTACTTGCAGGGCCACGGGTTTGCCCCGCAGGTGACGCTGACGTGGCCGAACGGGGAGACCCGCACCCAGATGGTGCAATTTCGGCCCACCGACGTGTTCACGTTCCTGTCCTCCGGCGTGATGCGCTTCGACCCGCCCGCCGGCATGTACCCGGACCTGGCGGAGCGCCGCCAGCACCAGATCGCCATCGAGGGCAACTTCGCGCCCACCGCCCGCTGGGCCGGGCCGAACGGCGACCAGCTGCAGTCCGCATTCCCCTCCATGGACGACCCGGCGGTGTCCGTGGACGTCTACGTCGGCGACGCCGGCCTGGACACCGGCCGGCCTCAGAACGTGTTCGTGCTGGACCAGTCCCTGGTCGCCGACGGGCGCCTGGAAAAGGTCTCCCGCGTCCAGCTCACCCCCGGCTCCGAGGCCACCGTGGACACCGGCGACGGCGAGGTCAAGGTGCGTTTCGACGGCGCCGCCGAATACGCCAACTACCAGATCTCCCGCGACCCGACGCAGGTGTGGGCGCTGCTCGCGTCCACGGTGATGCTCGCGGGCCTGGCCGGCTCGTTGGCGATCAAACGCCGGCGCATCTGGGTCCGCCTGCGGCCGGGGACCTCGGCCGCTGGGGAAGCGGTCACCCACGTCGAGCTCGCCGGGCTCGCCCGCACCGACCGCGCCGGATGGGGCCGCGAATTCGACGACATCGCCGCCGCGATCCTCGGGCTCGACCCTGATGACGATGAAGAGGATCAGGGGGAGTTCAACCCCTATGACCTTTGATAACGCCTGCTAGTGGGGTAGGTTATGGGCATGCTCGTCAACACAACCATGGCGGAATTGTCTGACCTGGCGTTCCGCACCGCATTCATCGTCTACATCGTGGCGCTGATTCTGGCGTTCATCTACTACGGCCGCGTCAACAGTGTCATCGAGGCGCGCCGCGAGGCCCTGGCGGAGCAGAAGGTGCTGGTTGGCGCTGGGGGACCGGAGGTCGTCGAGAAGCAAAAGCCCGACGAGGACATGATCGCCAACGCCCGGAAATGGGCCGGCATGACCCAGGCGCTTGTCTGGGTCGGCGTGGCGCTGCATCTGGTGGCGTTTGTCACCCGCGGGCTCGCCGCCGGGCGGTTCCCGCTGGGCAATCTGTACGAGTACATCCTGTTCATGACCGCCGTGATCATGGTCGTCGCCGCCGTGGTGATCCAGCGTAAGAACTGGCACACCGTGTGGCCGTGGCTGCTGTTTCCCATGGTCATCGCCATGTTCTTGAACTCCACGGTGTTCCACATGCAGGCCGCGCCCGTGGTGCCGGCGCTGCAGTCCTACTGGCTGCCGGTGCATGTCTCCTCGGTGTCCATCGGCGCCTCCGTGGGCCTGGTCTCCGGTGCGTTCGCGCTGCTGTACCTGCTGCGCATGCGCCAGCCGCGCGGCGAGGAGCACGGGTTCCTCGGCGCGATCGCACGTCCTTTGCCGGACGCGAAGACGCTGGACCAGATCGCGTACAAGACCGCGGTGGTGACGCTGCCGCTGTTCGGCATCGGCATCGTCTTCGGCGCGATCTGGGCCGAGGTGGCTTGGGGACGTTTCTGGGGCTGGGACGCCAAGGAAACCGTCTCCATGATCACGTGGATCCTCTACGCCGCCTACCTTCACGCGCGCGCCACGGCCGGCTGGAAGTCCACCGCCGCCGCCTGGATCAACGTGTTCGCCATGGCCATGACGATCTTTAACATGACCTACGTCAACACCGTCATCGCCGGCCTGCACTCCTACGCGGGGCTGAACTAGTGAAGGTGCTGATCACCGGCGGCGCCGGCTACATCGGGTCCACTATTGCGTCGTGCTGCGCGGACGCCGGGATCACCCCGGTGATCCTGGACGATTTCTCCACCGGCCTGCGCGTCTTCGGCCAGCGCTTCGCCAGCTACGAGGGCGACGTCGCCGACGAGGCGTTGCTGGAGCGGGTGTTCGCGGAGCACCCGGACATCGACGCGGTGATCCACTGCGCCGCCAAAATCGTCGTGCCCGAGTCCGTGGAGCAGCCGCTGGTCTACTACGACAACAACGTGGGCAAAGCCATCACGCTGCTGCAGGTGATGGAGCGGCACGGCGTGCGCCGGTTCGTGCTGTCCTCCACGGCGTCGATGTACGAGCCGGGGGAGGACTACATGGTGGACGAAACCAGCGCCGTGGATCCCCAGAGCCCGTACGCCGCGTCGAAGTGGCTGCTTGAGCGGGTGCTTCGCGACGAATCCGCCACCGGCCGCCTCGGCGTCGTCGCGCTGCGCTACTTCAACCCGATCGGCGCGGACCCCGCGCTGCGCACCGGCCTGCAGAACCCGCACCCGACCCACGCGATGGGCAAGATGATCGAGGCCCACGCCGCCGGCGAGCCGTTCACCGTCACCGGCGTGGACTGGCCCACCCGCGATGGCTCTGGCCTGCGCGACTATATCCACGTCTGGGACCTCGCCCGCGCGCACGTCGCGGTTTTGGAACGCTTCGACTCCGTGGTGGGGGATTCCGGCTACGACGTGATCAACCTCGGCACCGGCCAGGGCACGACCGTCTTCGAGCTCGCCGAGGCGTTCGGCGAAGCCACCGGCACGCCACTCGAGGTCCGCACCGGCCCCGCGCGCCCCGGCGACGTGGTCGGCAGCGCGTCGCGCACCGACAAGGCGAGGTCGGTCCTGGGATGGTCCGCGGAGCGCTCGCTTGTCGACGGCGTCCGCGACGCCCTCGCCTGGGCCGAGAAACTGCCCGCAGTGCTCGCCGAGGAAGCGGGCCGGAAGGAGGCCGGCCGATGAGCGACGCCCACCACAAACCCCGCAACAAGCAGGGTAAACCCGCCAGCGACGACCCGGTGCTGATCGCCCTGGGGGAGCAGATCGCCTCCCGGCGCCGCGCCACCGGCCGCCTCCAACAAGACGTCGCCGACGCCGCCGGGGTGTCCCGCTCCACCCTGCACACCATCGAGCACGGCGGCGCCGGCGTGCGCTGGGAGAAGGTCATCGCCGTGGCGGCCGAGCTCGGCCTGCGCGTCGGGTTCACCGAGGCGTAGGGCGTTCCGCGGGGTCGCCGGCCGCGGCGGCCGCGTTCCACCCCGCCGCGCTGACTTTCCGTGGTGGAATCTGTCAGTCCGGCCCTATTTCCCCAGGTCGGCACAAACGGCTGCCGTGATTTGTCAGGAACACCCCGCCCCGTGCGGAATAGTTCACGCGCCAAGGTGGCCCGAGTGAACTATTTCGCAGCCGATTTTCCGCGACCTGCGCAAACGCTGGCTATGTGACCGTCCAAAAGCGGGATAGTTCACACCCGAGTGAACTATCCCGCACGCGGGGCGGCCTGAGCCTAGCCGCTGTCGTCGCGGCGCCGGCGGCGTTCTTCTTCCTCCCGGCGTTTGCGCTCCGCCTCTTCACGAGCGCGGCGCTCCTTGAACCGGTTCTTTTCGATGTTCCAGAGGAACTCTTCGTCGTCGTCAGGCCCCTTGATCACGGGTTTTTGCTCCACCTGCCGCTGCGAGCCGCCGCGCAGCGACCCGTAGCGCTCGGCGGAGCCGGGGCCGAACGCGCGCCAGAGCAGCACGGCGGCCAGGACGACCAATGCGAGGAGTAGCAACCTTCCCATGGTTTTAAACATACTTGGCCACCGGATAGGGTGAACAACCGTGACTGATCAACGTTCTCCGCAGGTGGACCCCGAGGCGAAGTCCCGGGCGAACAAGGCCGTGGCTATCTACGGCTTGGACCGCCTGCTGTTGTTCATCGGGCTGACGGTGGTGATCCAGCTGCTGGCGGTGCTCATCGGCGCGCCGGTGCCGGTGATCATGTCGGCGCTGCTGGCGCTGATTGTGGCGTTCCCGCTGTCGATGCTGCTGTTTAAGCGCCACCGCCTGGAGGCGAATGAGGCGGTCGCGGAGCTGAAGCGCCAGCGCCAGGCGCGCAAGGACTGGATCCAGTCGGAGCTCGCGGAGCGCTAGCTTATCGACGCAACTCGTGGCTGAGCGCCTCCAGCTCTCCACCCCCGGCCATCTGGTGGGTCAGCTCCTCGAGAGTGACCTCGGAACGAGGCGCGTCGAGCTCCTGGTGGCCGAGCTTCAAGATGGTGAAGTGGTCGCCCACCAAGAAGGCGTGGTGGGGGTTGTGGGTGACTAACACGACGGCGATGCCGCGCTCGCGGGCGGCGGCGACCAAGCGCATCACCGCCCCGGACTGTTTCACGCCGAGCGCTGCGGTGGGCTCGTCGAGGATGAGCACGCGGGCGCCGAAGTAGACGGCGCGCGCGATGGCGATGACCTGGCGTTGGCCGCCGGAGAGGTTGCCGGCTTCGACGTCCACGTCGGGGATGTCGATGCCCATTTCTAGAAGCTGCTCGGAGCAGATCCGTTTCATCTCCGCCTGGCGCAGCACTCCGAGCGCGCCGGTGAGTTCTTGGCCGAGGAAGAAGTTGCGCCAGACACTGAGCTCGTCGACGATCGCCAGCGTCTGGTGGACGGTGGCGATGCCGGCGCTGATGGCGTCGCGGGGGGAGGTGAGGGTGGCAGCGGAGCCGTCGATAAGCATGGTGCCCGAAGTGGGTTGATGCAGGCCCGACAGGATTTTGATCAGGGTGGATTTGCCGGCGCCGTTGTCGCCGAGGACGCAGGTGACTTCGCCTTCGCGCACGGCGAGGTTGACGCCGCGCAGCGCCTCGAAGCTGCCGTAGGACTTGGTGATGTTTTCCAGTTCGATGACAGCCACTTAGCGTTCCTTGGTGTAGTTGGCGAAGGAGGTGTTCGCGAGCACCGCCACCAGCAGTGTCGCGCCGAGGAAGAACTTGAACCAGTCCGGGTTCCAGCCGGCGTAGACGATGCCCTGGTTGGTCATGCCGAAAATCAGCGCGCCGATGGCGGTGCCGACGGCGGTGCCGCGCCCGCCCGTCATGGCGCAGCCGCCGATGACCGCGGCGATGATGTAGAGGAACTCGTTGCCCACGCCCTGGCCGGCCTGGATGGAGTCGAAGGCGAACAGGGTGTGCATCCCAACGAACCACGCGGCGAAGCCGATGCCCATGAACAGCAGGATCTTCACGCGGCGCACCGGCACGCCGACGGCGCGGGCGGCGTCGGCGTTGCCGCCGACCGCGGTGATCCAGCCGCCGAGCTTGGTGCGGAACAGCACGAACGATGCCACGGCGACGAAGAAGATCCACCACAGGACGGTCACCGAGATGCGCACGTTGCCGATGTGGAACTCGCCGGCGAACACGGCGTGGGCGGACGGGAAGCCCTCCATGTCCGCGATGGTGGGGGTGGCCACCTGGCCGGTGACCAGCTTCGTCACCGCCAGGTTCAAGCCTTGGAGCATGAGGAAGGCCGCCAGGGTGATCAGGAAGGAATCGATGCCGGTGCGCGTGACCAAAAAGCCGTTGAGCGCGCCGATGGCCAGCGAGATCCCCAGCGCGAGGAACGCGCCCACCCACGAGTTCAGGTGCAGGTTGTAGTTCAGCATCGTCGCGGCCAGCGCGGCGGTGGTCACGGCGACACCGGAGGAGAGGTCGAACTCCCCGCCGATCATGAGCATGCCCACCGCAAGCGCCACGATGCCCAGGGTGGAGCTGGCGTACAGCGTGGTGGCCAGCGCCTCAAAGGAGCGAAACGCCGGCGCCACGGAGAGGAAGAAGACAAAGATAGCGATGAAGCCGAGGAGGCTGGCAAACTCCGGGCGGCGGATCAGGCGCGCGAACCCGGTGCGGGTTTTCAGGCGGTCGTCCCTCATCGCATGCCCGCCTTCGCGGCCTCTTCGACCTTGTCGACGTTGCTTGCGTCCACGAAGCTCGGGCCCGTGTAGACGGGGCGCCCGCCGCCGAGGGTGCCGCCGTTGCGTTTTGCAATCCACAGCGAGTCCACCGCCAGGTAGCCCTGCAGGTACGGCTGCTGGTCCACGGCCCACGCCACGCGCCCGTCCGCGATGGCGCCAACGAGCTCCGCGTTGGTGTCGAAGGTGGACACCTGTGCCTTCGCGCCGGACTGGTTCACGGATTCCACGGCGCGCATCGCCACCGGCGCCTGCAGCGCAAACACGGTGTCGAAGGAACGGTCCTGGGAAAGCTTCGAGGTGATGGTGGACTGCACGGCGGTGAGGTCCTGGCCGTTGACGTACAGCAGCTCCACCGCGTTTGAGTCGCCGCCGAGGCCGTCGCGCACACCGGCGCAGCGCGCCTCCTGCGAGGAGTTGCCCTGCTCGTGGATCACGCACAGCACCTTCTTCTTGCCTTCCTCCTTGAGGCGCTCGCCGGCGGCGCGGCCGGCCACGGTCTCGTCCTGGCCGAAGAAGCCGGTCAACCCGTAGTCCTGGTACGCGGTCATGCCGGCGTTCAGGCCGACCACGGGGATGCCGTGGTCCACGGCGTCGCGCGCCGCTGGGCCGATCGCCTCCGCATTCGGCATGGTCACGGCGATGCCGTCCACGCCCGCGTCCACCGCGGAGCGCACGAGGTTCGCCTGGTTGGGCGCCTGCGGGTCGGATGAGTAGCGCAGCTCGATGTTGTCCTTCTTCGCGGCGTCCTCGGCGCCCTTGCGCACGAGGTCCCAGTAGGTGTCGCCGGGCGCGCCGTGGGTGACCATCGCCACCACGTACCGCGGGGTGTCCACGCCGCCCGCCGTGCCGCCGCCGTCTTCGTTGCGGGGGGCTCCGCCTGTCGACGAGCATCCGCCCAACACCGCTGCCACCGTCAGTAGCGCGGCTGCCACAGTTTTCCGTGCCTTCCTCATTGCCAAAGTGTGAACCACTGCACTCGGGTGCGTCAAGCGGACTAGACGTATTGACCGGAGACGTCAATTAATTGGCTGAGATCCGCCACGCTGGGTAAACTCTGCCTCATGTACTCAGGCATCGCTTCCATGAAGCTGCGTTCCGCCCGCTGACGGCGGCGGGACCCCTTCTGATCTCTCGTCTGCCGTCCTGGCCATCTGCCGGGCGGTCATTTAGTGCTGCCCGGCTCCATGACGAGCTGAAAGTACGAAATGCCAATCACACCAACCTTGCGGTCATGTGTGTGGAACGGAACGCCCCGCGGGCCAGTCGCACACATCCGTGCCGAATCAATCCACATCACCTTGGGAGACAGGCACCTCCTGAACGGGCTGGATGTCACCGTCTCCGCCGGCTCACGCCTGGCGATCGTCGGCGACAACGGCCGTGGTAAGACCACCTTGCTCCATATCTTGGCGGGGCTCCTGACCCCTGACTCGGGAGTAGTGACCCAGATGGGTTCCCTCGTCCTGGTCAAGCAGGACATGCCCACCGAAGGCAACCGCACCGTCGGCGATCTCATCGCCGAAGCGACAGCTCCCTCCAGGGCTGCACTTGAGGCACTCGACGTGGCGAGCGCAGCACTCGCCGCAGGAAACGACGCGGCCGATGCCTATTCCGCAGCGCTCGAGACCGCCACGCTATTGGATGCCTGGGATGCAGAAAGGCGCGTGGACATCGCACTTGCAGGCCTTGACGCTTGCAGCGACCGCGCTCGCATACTGTCGACCTTGTCGGTCGGGCAACGGTACCGGGTCCGGCTTGCCGTCGCACTTGGATCGACCCCTGACCTGCTCCTGCTGGACGAGCCCACGAACCACCTCGACGCTGCAGGACTGTCCTTCCTAACCGAACGACTGCGTGATCACCCCGGTGGCCTGGCTCTGGTCAGTCACGACCGCGCTCTGCTGCGTGATGTGGCGACTACCTTCCTGGATCTCGACCCGACCCGAGATGGCGTGCCGCGAACCTACTCGGGCGGCTACCAAGGCTGGATTGAAGGCCGCCGACGAGAACGCCTCGTGTGGGAACAGGACCACGCCGCCCAGGTCGCCCGGCACAATGAACTGACACGCGCTGCAGCCGAGGCACGCTCCCGCCTGTCTCAGGGGGGATGGAGACCTGACAAGGGCACAGGCAAGCACCAACGCGCCACACGCGCTGCTGGAGTGGTCCAAGCCTTCAACCGACGTATAGAAGACCTGAAACGTCATGAGATCGACGTGCCGGCACCGCCACTGCGTCTAGCGTGGCCCGCCTCGACAACTCGTGCCGGGCAGAGCATCATGAACGCCACCGAAGTTACTGTGAAGGACCGGTTGGACACTCCGGTGTCGGTTGACGTGAACGGCGGTGACCGGTTGGTGGTCACCGGACCAAACGGCGCGGGAAAGTCCACCTTGTTGGCAGTTCTTGCACAGCGTCTGGCCCCCACCACGGGACATGTGCGAGTGAACCCGAGAGCACGCATCACTCTGCTGTCTCAAGAGGTCTCCGACTGGGATCACTCCAGCCCCGCACACGAGGTCTACGAGGCGTACCTAACAAAGCTGGGCCGCCGATCTCAGGCGCCTACTCTCGGCTCGCTCGGGCTGCTCGAGGCCTCTGCAACCAACACGCCCGTGGGGCGCCTGTCGCAAGGACAGCAACGCCGACTCCACCTGGCCATGTGTCTGGCACAGGACCCAGACCTGCTGCTCCTGGACGAACCCACCAATCATCTGTCATCGAACCTCGTCGACGACATCACCACCGAGCTCCAACAGGCCTCCTGCGCGGTGATCGTCGCCACCCATGACCGGCAGATGCTCCACGACTTTTCCGACTGGCCCCACCTGAACCTTGACTTGAAGGACATGCCATGAACCCGCTTCACCCCTTGACCATCCCCACGTACCGCCAGTTGTTCGCAGCGATGGTGCTGACCATCTTCGCCCAGGGCGCCTGGGCCCTCTACCTGACCATGCAGACCCTCGACCTGGGCGCCACGCCAGCCACCTTGTCGGGTGTCGTGGCCTGGAGCGGCATCGGCCTGCTTGCGGGATCCCTCCCAGCTGGCGTAATTGCCGACCGGATCCCCAACAAATCCGTCATCGTGGGTGTGCTCGCCCTGAATCTCGCCATCGCGACCGCGATGTCCACAGCAGCAATCCTCGACTTTGTCACCTTCTGGATGCTCGCGGTCTCCGCGTTCATCAGTGGCGCTTCAACCGCCTTCTTCTTCCCCGCCTACACGGCACTGGTGCCAGTCCTGGTGGATAGCGACGACCTCATGGCCGTCAACGGCCTCGAAGGCGCCACCCGTCCCTTGGTCGGGCAGGCACTTGCGCCCGCTGTCGTCGGAGCGCTCATCGGCGCAAGCATGCCCGCCGCTGGCGGGTACCTCATCGCAGCAGCAATCGGACTTGGCCTGCTCGCGGCCCTGCGGCTTCCCACCCCCACCCGCGCCGAAACGGAGGCCAATGCCGACGCTGCGGCAGACTCACCGATCACCGATCTGCTCGATGGCTTCCGCTACGTTTCCCGCACACGCTGGGTTCGCTCCAGTGTCCTGTTCGCGGCCGGCATGGGACTGGTCGTGACCGGACCACTCGAAGTCCTCCTACCCGCTCTTATGCGCTCCTCGCATGACAATGGACCTGCCCTCTACGGGGCCGTCCTGGCTGCCCTCGGCGCGGGCGGGTTGGTGGGCTCCCTGCTGGCGGGGTCGTGGCGCACACCGGAACGCTTCCTGCCCGCAATGGTCGGCGTCTGGGCGCTCGGATGTCTGCCCTTGTCCATCCCGGCGCTCACCAGCAATCCGTGGGCCATCGGTGCAGGACTCGCGTTCTACGGGGCGCTGATCGGGATCGGGATGGTCATCTGGGGAACAGTGCTTCAAGAGCACGTCCCCTTGGAGATGCTCGGCAGGGTCGCCAGCCTCGACTTCTTCATTTCCATCGCCTTCATGCCTCTGTCCATCGCCCTCACCGGACTCTTCAGCCGCTTCATCGACTCCAGAACTCTGTTCATCACCGCCGGCCTGGTGCCACTGGCCACGGCAGCACTGCTCCTAGCCCTGGGTCAACTCAAGATGCCACAGAAGACGCTGGCCGAGGCATGAGAGACCTAAGACACGCCAACATCATCCTCACACCTCTCCACCGCTTTGCTACCGCGGCGAGCTCGACGGCTGGTTGCACTGGGTTTTCACGATTGACCAACGTTTGAGGTCAGTACAGCTAGAACACTCCGGCGATCAGCAGCATGGCCGGCAGGGCCAGGAAGGTAGTCAGGAACACGGTGTCGCGGCAGATCACTTCACCCGAGCGGTACGTCGCCGCGTAGTTGTACACGTTCTGCGCCGTGGGCAGCGCGCAGAGGATCAGCGCGGCGTACATTTCTTGGCCGTCCAGGCCCAGCAGCGTGGCGACGACCCACGCCACCGCCGGCATACCCACCAGCTTCAACGCGGTGGCGGTGAGGGTGGGGCCGCGGTGGCTTGTCAGTACCTTCTCGCCGGTGAGTGAGGCGCCGAAGCTCATCAGGATCAGCGGGATGGATGCCCCGCCCAGGATCTCCAGCGGTGCGAGCACCGGCTCCGGCACGGTCCAGGATGCCGCGGAGACGGCGAAGCCCGCGAACGCCGCGACCACCACGGGAGCTGTCAGTCCGGACAGCACGGACTTGGCAACGCCGGAGGAGCTGCGATCCAGTCCGGCGATGACGATGGGGGAGAGCACCGCCATCTGGAGGACGAGGGCGGGCACGACGAAGGTGGCGTCGCCAAGCACATAAGTTGCAATGGGCAGGCCGATGTTGACGGAGTTGTAGTAGCTCGACGACGCCGCGCCCGCCATCGTTTCGGCCGCGTCTTGGCGGAAGAAGAGCGCGCTGATCGCCCAGTAGATGAGCATGGTCACCACCGTGGCGACGGCGATGACCAGGATGACCGGGGAGAAAAACGCGTCCGTGTCCGAGACCGCCACCGAGGAGAAGATCAGCGACGGGGTGGCTACGTGGAACGCGATGCGGTTGAGCTGCAGGCGCTGCTCGCCGGGCCCGATGACGCGCTTGTGGGCCAGCCACCACCCCGCCGCGATGACGGTGAAGATGATGGCGAAACCGGTGAGGACGTCAAGCATGCCCGTGAGTGTATCGCCGGGGCTGGGGGTGGTCGCGTTTGGGAATGTGGCAAATATTTGCCGCATTGCGAAAACGAGGCACCTGCGCGCCCGATCGACACCTGCGACTACATCGAGGACAACGGCGCGTACGGCACGGCCTCGCCCATACCGGCGAACTGGCCCCAGAACGACCAGCCGAACCACGCGAACGCCACCGCGGTGACCACGGCCCAGGCCAGCATGGTCTTGCCGTTCAGCCCCAGCACCGGGATGAGCTCTTCACCCGAAGCCCCGCCACGGACCTTCAACACGCTCGCCACCGCCAGCGGCAGCGCCACCAGACCCGCTAGCGCAGACACGGTGGTCATCGACAACACCACTGAAACGAAGAACGGGAACAGAGTCAGGACGGTGAAGAGAGTGCGCGCGTTGTCGTCGCCAAGCCTTACCGCAAGTGTGCGCTTGCCTGCGGCCGCATCGGTGGGGATGTCGCGGATGTTGTTGGCCAGGTTCACCGACGCGGAGATCGCGCCGATGGCCAGCGCACACAGGAAGCCTTCCCAGGACACCATTCCGGACTGGGTGTATTCGGTGCCCATGACGGCGACCAGCCCGAAGAACACAAACACCGATAGTTCGCCGAAACCGGAGTAACCGTAGGGGCTGTCGCCGCCGGTGTAGAACCACGCCGCGGCGATGCACAGCGCGCCCACCAGTACGAGCCACATCGCGCCGGCTACCGCGGATAGGATCACACCGAACACCGCGGCGGCGCCGAATGCGATAAACGCCGCAAGCTTCACCTGCTCCGGCGCGGCCAGCCCGGAGCCGGTCAGTCGCGTCGGGCCGGTGCGGTCGTCGTCGGTGCCGCGGATGCCGTCGGAGTAATCGTTGGCGTAGTTCACGCCGATGATCAGCGCCCACGCCACTAAAAGTGCGAGCACGGCGCGGCCGGGATGGGCCTGCAGGGTCAGGGCCGCCACGCCGGTGCCGGCGATGACGGGGGCGAATGCGTTGGGCCAGGTGTGGGGGCGGGCGGCTTCCCACCAGTCGCGGGGGGTGGCGGTGTTAGTCCCAGTGTCAGTCATGCCCTCCATCATGCACCCTCCCTCGCCGGTCGGCTAGGGTAATGCGCCATGTGGATTGACTACGCCGTGCGGCAGGGGTTCGTGGCCACCGGCGCATTCGTTCGTCTCCCTTTGCTGCTCAACGCGGCGCACAACTCGGATAAGCGTTTCCCGGCAGACGGCGAAACCGTCATTTCTTTGACCACCCACGGCACCCGTTTGCGCTCCGCGTCCGCGGCGATCGCGTCGCTGCTGGTGGGCACGGTGCGCCTGCCGGTGCACCTGTGGCTGGATCCCGTGGATTTTCACGCCCGGTGGCCGGACGCGCTGAGAGCGTTGGCGGATCGCGGCTTGCAGGTGCACGAATCCACCGGCGGCTTGGGCCCGCACACCAAGTACTACGGCACGTTCCAGCAGTATCCGGGCTGCAACGTAATCACCGTCGACGACGATGTGCTCTACCCGCGCACTTTTGCGCAGAAGCTTATCGACGCCCCTTCGGCCACCACCATCACCGCCTACCGCGCCCACAGAGTCGTGCTGGACGAAGACGGCATCGCGCCGTACAAGAAGTGGCGGCCGGTGAGGACTGCTGAGCCGTCGGTGTTGCACTTCGCCACCGGCGTGGACGGGGTGCGCTACCCGAAGGAAATGGTGCGCTACGTCGCCGAGCGTGGCACGGAGTTTTTGGACCTTGCCCCGCGCGCCGACGATGTGTGGCTGAACCACTGCGCCCTGCGCGCCGGGTTCCCCGTGCAGCAGGTGGAGGAGCGTTCGGCGAACTTCCCGCTGGTCCCGGGCTCGCAGCGGGTGCGACTGTCGCGCGTGAACCTCTCCGGCGGCAACGACGTCCAGATCGCCGCGACTTATTCGGCCGAAGATGTAGACAAGCTGCGCGCCACGGAGTAGCGTTTGGCCGGTGAATGATACGGCCTCTTCGAGGTGGCTGGGCCCGGCGCAGCTGACGGCGTTGGGGTTCCTTGCGCTGATCCTCACCGGAACGGTGCTTCTGACCATGCCGTTCTCGTCCGCCGACGGCACCGCCACCGCACCAATGAGCGCGCTGTTTACCGCCACGTCCGCCACCACGTTGACCGGCCTTGTCACCGAGGACACCGGCAGCCACTGGAGCCTGGCGGGCCAGGTCATCGTGCTTGCCCTGATCCAGGTGGGCGGCCTAGGCATCATGAGCATCACTTCGCTGACCGGCATGCTGCTCACCGGCAGGGTGAAGCTGCGCTCGCGGTATTCCACGGCCGCTGAGGGGCGTCCAATTCTGGAGGGCGGGGTGAGGCGGACGCTCGTCGCAACGCTTTTGCTCACCTTCTTCTTTGAGGCAGTGGTGGCTGCGATCCTTTTCATCCGCTTCGCTACCACCTACGACATGCCGCTGCCGCGCGCGGCGTGGGAGGGTGTCTTCCACGCTATTTCTGCTTTCAACAACGCCGGGTTCGGCCTGCGCTCCGACAGCCTGATCTCCTACAACACGGACGGCTGGATTCTCATCCCGCTGGCCGGCGCGTTGATGATCGGCGGGCTGGGGTACCCGGTGCTCTCGGAGCTGGTGCGCCGCGCCCGCGAGCGGGTGCGGGGGTGGCTGCGCGGCACGCCGGTGAGCGCGCGGCGGCTGTCCATCACCACCCGCATGACGTTGAAGGGCACCGCGTTTCTGGTGGTCTCGGCCACGCTCATCATCGCGGTGTTGGAGTGGCGCGGCTTCCTCGCCGAAATGTCCACCGGCACCAAGTGGCTCAACGCGTTCTTCTCCGGGGTTACCCCGCGCACCGCCGGGTTCAACTCCATCGACTACGCCGACGCGCACCCGATCACGCTGATGGTCACGGACATTTATATGTTCATCGGCGGCGGTTCCGCGGGCACCGCCGGCGGCATCAAAATCACCACCGCGACCGTGCTGCTAGCGGCCATGCTGGCGGAATTCAAAGGCCGCGACGCCACCACCGTGGGCCACCGCACCGTGCCAAAAAGTGTGGTGCGCCAGGCCATGACGGTGGCCGCGGCGGGACTGGTAGCGGTGACCGCAGGCGTAGCTACGCTGCGTATTTGCGACCCCCAGTTCACCGCCGACCAGGTCAACTTCGAGGTCATCTCGGCGTTTGCCACCACGGGGCTTTCCACCGGCATCACCGCGGATTTGTCCACCCCGTCCCAGCTCGCGCTGTGCCTGCTGATGTACCTCGGGCGCATCGGCCCGTTCACACTCGTCGCAGCGCTGGCGCTGCGCACCGTTTCCCGCAGGTTCGACTACCCCACAGAAAGGCCGTTCATTGGTTAACTTCCCCCGTTTCACGTCCACGCAGCGTTTGAATATCCCGCCCGTGGTGGTCATTGGCCTGGGCCGTTTCGGCGGTGCGATCGCCCAGGAGCTCACCCGCTACGGCGTGGAGGTGATGGGCGTCGATGTGGATGAGCGGCTGGTGCGCGAGCATGCGCCTTTGCTTACCGACGCCACCGTCGCCGACACCACCGACCCCGAAGCCTTACGCCAGCTCGGTGTGCATGACGTCAAACGCGTGGTGCTCGGCATCGGCTCCGCGCTGGAGGCGTCCATCCTGACCGCCTCCAACCTGGTAGATCTAGGGGTGCCCGACATTTGGGCGAAGGCTGATTCGGAGTCCCACGCCCGCATTTTGCAACGCCTCGGCGTGCACCACGTGGTGCGCCCGGAGCACGACACCGGCCGCCGGGTGGCGCATCTGCTCGGCGGGAGGTTCCAGGATTTCGCAGAGTTGGCGGAGAACTACGGCGTGATCAAGATGGCCCCGCCGCGTGCGCTGCTGTCCGGTCCCTGCGACGCGGAAAAGCTGTGGGACAAGCACCGCGTGCAGGTGGTCTCCGTGCGCAACAGCAATGGCGAGTGGCAGCCGTTTGTGCCGGGCCAGGAGCTCTCCCCGTCGGACCTGATTGTGATGGCGGGTGCGCCGGACGACTTAGAGCGTTTCTCCCAGCAGTAGGGGCATGTGGCAGTCTTTGGACCAGTTCGGCTGGGAGTGGTTCTGTCTCAGCTGGTGAGTCTCAGTCCATCTGCAGCACGGTGCGAAGTTCCGCGAACAGCTCCGGGCGCAGCCGGTGGAGGACCGACCTGCCCAGGCGGCTCTTTTCTAGGAGGCCGGCCTCGGTAAGTTTTTTGAGGTGGTGGGAAACCGTCGGTTGGCTTAGCCCAGAGCGTTGCGTCAGTTCGCTCACGCTCATCGGCTCGCAGCCCTCTTCGGCGAGCCAGGAGAGTAGTTGCAGCCGGCCGGGGTCCGCCAAAACTTTGAACAGGGCCGCGTAACGCGTCGCGTCGTCTGCGGAGAGCAAGCCGGAGCCCAGCGAGCAGCAGTCGAGGCCAGTGTCTGCTGTCGTGGCGACAGAATCTTTCATGCTTCCTACCTTTTCATATTGACAGCGATAAATGTGCCTTTTAGTGTTCGTATTGATAATCGTCAATAGATAAGGATTCCAGATGGAAGACACAACCTCTCAGCCAGTAGAGCGCATGTCATTTCTTGACCGCTTCCTACCGGTGTGGATCATGCTCGCCATGGCGGCGGGCCTCGCCCTCGGCCGCGCAGTGCCGGGGCTTTCGGGCGCACTCGAGCGCCTTGAAGTCGGCGGGATCTCGCTGCCGATCGCGCTCGGCCTGCTTGTGATGATGTACCCGCCGCTGGCCAAGGTGCGCTACGACAAAACCCGCGAGATCGCCACCGACAAACGGCTCATGACCGTATCCATCATTTTGAACTGGATTCTTGGCCCCGCGTTCATGTTCGCGCTCGCGTGGATGTTCCTGCCTAACGAGCCGGAGCTGCGCACCGGCCTGATCATCGTCGGGTTGGCGCGCTGCATCGCCATGGTGCTGGTGTGGTCCGACCTCGCCTGCGCAGACCGGGAAGCCACCGCCGTGCTGGTGGCCATCAACTCGGTGTTCCAGGTGCTCATGTTCGGCGTGCTTGGCTGGTTCTACCTGCAGGTCCTGCCGTCCTGGCTGGGCCTGGAGACCACCTCGGTGGATTTCTCCTTCTGGGCGATCGTCTCCTCCGTGCTCGTCTTTTTGGGCATCCCGCTGCTGGCCGGGCTGCTGTCTCGCATCATCGGTGAGCGCACCAAGGGCCGCGACTGGTACGAAAACACCTTCCTGCCCCGGATCTCCCCGCTGGCGCTGGTCGGCCTGCTGTACACGATCGTGCTGCTGTTTTCCCTGCAGGGCGACCAGATCCTGTCCAGGCCGTTGACTGTGGCCACGGTGGCGCTGCCGCTGCTGTGCTACTTCGTGGGCATGTTCGCCGTGGCACTTGTGGTGGCCAAACTCTCCGGCATGGACTACGCCCAATCCGCCTCGGTGGCGTTTACCGCCGCCGGCAACAACTTCGAGCTCGCCATCGCGGTGGCGATCGGCACCTTCGGCGCCACCTCCGCCCAGGCGCTGGCGGGTACGATTGGCCCGCTCATCGAGATCCCGGTGCTCGTCGGCTTGGTCTACCTCATGCGGGGGATCGGCCCGAAACTGTTCCCCGGTGACCCAACCCTGCCTAACCAAAGGAGCCTTACATGAAGCCCTCAGTCCTGTTCGTCTGCGTCGGCAACGGCGGCAAGTCCCAGATGGCGGCGGCGCTCGCCGAGAAGCACGCGGGTAGCCAGCTCGGCATCCACTCCGCAGGCACCAAACCCGGCACGAAGCTGAACCAGGAATCGGTCGAGGCGATTGCAGAGACTGGCGCCGACATGTCGCACGGCACGCCCAAACCCATCGATCCGGAACTGCTGCGCAGCGTTGATCGCGTCGTGGTGCTCGGCGAAGACGCGCAGGTGGAAATGCCTGACGGCGCCCGCGGCACGCTGGAGCGCTGGCGCACCGACGAACCCTCGCACCGCGGCATCGAAGGCATGGAGCGCATGCGCCTCGTGCGCGACGACATTGACGCCCGTGTGCGTTCGCTTATCGACGAGCTAGTAGGAGCCGTACATTAGCTCGCTTGCTGGGTGCGCAATCCATCAATGAACACGTCGACGAGCCAGGCGCGCCTGCCCGCGAACGCTTCCTCCGCGGGCTCGGGCAGCCGGCGTGAGAGCGCGATGATGGCGAAGTCGAACGACAGGTAGTCGAGGTCCGGGGGGCACAGTTCGTGCTGTTTGGCTTGCGCAAGTAGCGGGTCGTAGATGGCTTGCAGCTGCGCGGTGGCGACAGCCCTGTCTTCGTGCGACAACGTGGGTAGCAGTTTGGGCAGGATTTCCTGGCCGACGGCGGGGAAGTTCAAGTTCACCATCTCGCCGATCGCGGAACGCCAGGTGTCTTCGGGTGCGTCGGGGAAACGCAGGAGGTGCTTGGCCACCACGTCGCGCATGCTGTTCATGGTGTGTTCGAGCACCGCGCGGAAGAGCTCGTCCCTGTCGGGGAAGTGGCGGCTCGCGGTGGCCACGCCCACGCCTGCCTCCTTAGCGATGTTGCGCAGCGACACGCCAGGCCCCATCTGGGCGATGAGCGTGGAGGCGACCTCCACAATCGCTTGACGGTTTTCGGCACCATCTTTTCGCATGACCCGCAGCTTACCGTTGACGCGCCAGAAGTGGAACAGTATCATCCATTTGTGTAATTGAAACACACTGTTCCATTTGGAGGAGATTATGTCCACAACCGTGGCGCGCCCCGCACCCACGCAGGGCGCAACAAAGAAGGCACTCGCCATGATCCTTGGCATCCCCGTCGTCATCGGACTGTTGCTCTGGGCGTTTTTGGCCCCGGCATTCGCGTCCGGGCCGGACGGGGTGCCGGTTGCGGTGGCCGGTCCGGGGCCTGTCGTCGAGAAGCTCATTGCTCAAGCTGAACAGCAAGAGGAGCACCCGGACTTCATCACCGTGAGCTCGCCGGAGGAGGCGGAGACGATGGTGCGCGACCGCGAGGCGGTTGGCGCGATCGCGATCGGTGAAGGCGGCGCGACCGTGTATACCGCCTCCGGCAATGGCGCACCGTACGTGCAAATGCTGAGCGGTGTCGCTCAAAACATGGAGGCCAGCGGCATGCCTGTGGAAACGAAGGATCTCGCCCCCACCACCAAAGATGACCCGCAGGCCCAAGGCCTCGCGCTGCTCGGACTGCCGCTCGCGGTCGGCGGCTTGATCTCGGGCATCTTGCCGACGCTGCTGCTTCGCGGGAAGAAGTGGTCGAAGGCTGCCGTGATTGCTGGTGTTGCAATGATTGGCGCCGGTGTCGCGGTCTGGATGCTGCACGGCGTATACGGCACCCTCTCCGGCAGCGTGTTCATGGAATGGTTGGCTGTGACGCTCGGCCTCGCCGCGACGTCGTCGGTGACCGCGGGCCTCGGCGCGCTTATGGGTATGCCGGGTGCGGGCCTGGGCGCGGTGCTGACAATCTTCGTTGCCAACCCCTTGTCCGGCCTGGCCACGGGCCCGTGGTTGCTGCCGGCGGGTTGGTCCACGCTCGGCCAGCTGATGCCGATTGGCGCGACGGGCTTCCTCGTTCGCTCGCTAAGCTTTTTCGATGGTGCCGGGTCCACGCAGCCCTGGATAGTGTTGTGCTGCTGGATTCTCCTCGGCCTACTCCTGCTGGCCTTCGATCGCTCGAAGGCACCGACTGCTGAAACAACAACTGAAACTGCCTAACCCCTACGCCCGGCCCAAACGTGCACTATCACCTGGCCGGGATCATCGGGATTCGCTGTTTGTTGCGGAACCTCGACGCCTGCATGCGCGCCGGCGAGGTGCCGCGGTAGTGGGTGGTGGAGGGGGAGGTTGCGTACTTCGGATTCGTGGACGGTTTGCGGGAGCGTAGCTTCTCGTGCCTCACACCACCGCATTGTGGCACGAATTACACGATTGTGCTTTGCAAGCGGTTGGCTATCGACGGACCTTCGGTAGCAGTCCTTATTCTGGTCCTTCGACCCTGTACCCGCTCTCTTCCAGAATGGTCACCGCCCGGGAAAGATTTCCGCGGATCACCCGATCCACCTCCGCGTCGTGGTAGAGGGTGCGGTGAAAATCGAGCCACTCTTCCCATCCTGTCTCGGGCGCAGCGCCGAACTCTCGGATAAGCAGTTCGACGACATCCGTGAGTTGCAAACGGAATTGAGGTCCGCCCATCGGGAAATGGATGTCCTGCTGCTGGGCTGCGGTGTCATACCTTCCCGCACGGGCAAGCAGTAGTCCTAGTGGCACCGAGTCAGCGTGGAACTGGAAATGCGAAGCGGGTTTGTTTCGTGGCTTGCGATTCGTACTCGAACCGGACGACCGGGGCGGGCTTCTTTCTCGCCCTGAACTCGATTTTGAAGGTGCTTTTCTCTATTTCGACATCGTCGTTGACATCGTCATATCTGAGTAGATACTCATAGCGGAGGACTAGGCGGTCGCTCCCAGAGTGGGCAATAATGACCGGATGAGTACCCTCGACGAATGCTCGTTGTCCGTCAGCCAGAATCTCCGCGTCGATCGGCGATGAGCCCTCAAGGGTCCTCTCGAGCAATTGCACCGTCAGCAGCATGAAGGCGCGCACTGCGTTTTCGAGGCCCCGTGATGAAGTCACGCCACTCCGTATCGGAGCCACATACAGGCCTCGTAACGCTCCAAGAGTCGCTCTTCCGCATACTCAATCGCACCAGCATCCCGTAAGCGACGAAGGTGCTCGACGGTGAGAGGTGCCATTTGGGCTTTCAAACTGGCGAGTTCTTCATCCAATTCCTCCACAGTTCTCCGAACTGGGGTCAGAGACTTTTTCATGGCACCTCCGTTCTTAGTTTTTGGGATGGGGAAGATAATTACGCATTTTAGACAGCTAAATGGGTAGGTTTCTACTCTCGCGCAAGCTAGTCTCGCCAGCGGTGATAAAGATGCCGACTAAGTGTGCGCGGTCCAAGAAATCAGGCAATTCCGGAGGAAGGGGCAACGATGAATGAGCAGCAGTTGGAAAAACTACGGTCCTCTTACGACAACACCGACACCTCCGATCTCATGGAAGATGCCCAACCAGGCGACCTGGGCAATGTCGCCGACCCCGAAGCCGCCGTTGCGTTTACTGTCACCATGCCCAATCGGGTTCTCCGCGCCGCACGAGGAATTGCCGCAGCCGAGGGAGTTTCGACCAACGATGTGCTCCGGCGATTCATTGAAGCCGGAGTGGATGATCGGGCTGGGGCCGAAGCCTCAATTCCAGTGAGCAAGCTCCTTCGCCTCATCGACGAAGCCCGCGGCGTGTAACCTCGGCCACCATGAGCGACGAGCAGACCAACGCACCGCAGCCCGAGACCGTGTCCTGGTTCGCTGACAACCAAGCCAACTGGGATTCCCGTGCCCACGCCCACATGTTCGGCAACTACGGCGGCAAAGACGAGCTGATCGCGGACAAAACTGCCATCAGCAGCGTCCTCGCGGTGGATATTGACCGCTTCGGCGACCTCACTGGGAAGTCCGTGTGCCACCTGCAGTGCCACGTGGGCACCGACACCATCGGGTTTGCCCGCCGCGGGGCGTCCCGAGTTGTCGGCGTGGATCTGTCCGCCGAGTCCCTCAACTACGCCCGCGGCTTCGCTGCCCAGGCCGACGCGGATGTCGAGTTCATCCAGAGCAACGTCTACGACGCCCGCGAAGCTGTCGACGGCGAATTCGACCTCGTCTACACCTCCGCCGGCGTGCTGTGCTGGCTGCCGCAGGTGCGGGGATGGGCGGAAGTCGTCGCAAAGCTACTTGCCCCAGGCGGCACCTTTTTCATCCGCGACGACCACCCCATGTTCATGACCATCGGCGAGGACGTCTCTCAGGGCCTGCGCATCGAGCAGCCGTATTTCGAAATGCCCGACCCGCTGACCTGGGAGGACGAGGACAGCTACGTCACCACCCCGGGCGCGCCGAAGCTGTCTAGCCCGCGCAACCACCAGTGGAACCACTCACTCGGCGAGATTGTCACCGCGCTCATCGACGCCGGCCTGACCATCACCGCCCTCGAAGAAACCCCCTACTCCGCGTGGTGCCCCTGGCCCGAGCTCATGGTGGAAGACTCCCGCGGATTCATCCTCCGCGACAACCCCGAGCGCCTGCCGCTCCAATTCGCCATCACCGCGACGAAGCCCTAGGGCCTTTGCCTATCGACGGGCCTTCGGTGGGCCGCGCGTGAACATACAAGCGCGAACCGAGTGCTCCACGCCGCAAGTGGGATTGCCGTCGGTCTAGAGGGCCTGCGGGTAGCCGTCTTGGAAATGCGCATTCAACGAACCGGATGTCAATAGAAAAGCTCTTGGCTCTGTAGCTTCACTGATCTGAGCTGCCATTGGTTCGAGTGCCGCAACTAGCTGCGCCAGCTGAAGATGAGCGATGCGCCGGCCCCGGGCCTGGGGATGCCGAGGAACCCCGATCCAGTGCAATCCCGCTGACCTGCACGCGGCCCGTTCGTGCTTCCGGTCCAACCCCTGAATTTGGAGTAGGTCAGCTGTGATGACTGCCTCGGCGCCGAGCGATGCAGCGGTGTCGAATAGCTCGACATCGCTGATCCCAGTTGGGTAGTCGCGGCCCGGTTTCAAAAAAACGTGTCGCGACTTGGTTAGTCGTTGCAGAGGTCCGATCGTGTTCCCCGGAAAGTTCTCGTCGAAGAGGAATCTCACGCAGACCACTCTTTAACGGCTGATTCAAAGTCAAGCGCGTGTGCAATGGCGTCCCGATCCAGGGATGGGTATGCGTCTTTGAGTTCTTCCATATCCATCGCCTCGTCGCCGCTGCATAGATCGATGACTAGGTCGAATGGAACCCTTGTGCCAGTAAGCACGGGAGTGCCGTGCATTTTCTGAGGGTCAATTTCAATTCCCTCGTGCGGCCGCAGAAGCGGAGGAACAATCCTGTTCTTCCAGTTGGGGAATTCGCCGTAAATATCCTCGAAGGTGTAGAGCTCCCACTGCCCTGGATTGGACACCAGATCCAGCCAGCCCTCGTCCGTCCACAGTTTCACGGACTCGCCGTCGGTAGCGAACCTGTACGTGGAGATGTGCTCGTTGAATTCTTGGTCGTTCAAGGTGGCAAGAGCGGCCCGGATCTTCTGCAGTGACACTTTTGAACGCAACTTGGCGATGGTCCGTAAAGCCACGACATCGCGAAAAGAATATCGCCTAGGGCGGGACGAGATTTCGGGTCGCAGCACGCCGCTCTTTGCCCACCCGTCTAACTGCGAACGGGTGGCGCCGCTGAGGAACGACGCGAGTTTGGAGTCGTATGACACAGCGGACCTCCTTCCTCACAGCTTCTGGCACGTAGGTTTTAGTGAAGTTTAGCCTGCGCAGCTGCTATCGGCTGCTCAGACCTGCGCATTTCAGTAGACAAATGGCTGGAAGCGCGACGCGAGAAAGGCGGCCAAAATACTCGAAGCTGAGTTGCGCTACTCAACGGTTTCCGGTTCACGCGGCCCATCAGCAACGAGTTCGGTCATTGTTGCGAGACCGCCGTCCTTCTCGAGAGCCCAAAAATTGAAACCGCTGAGGTTCTCGACACCGACGTGCTGTGCCGCTTCGTCAAGGCTGTCGAATTCGTCTACACCGTCGATGCGAATGGTCCGGTCGTCGGTGATGATGGCATCGATTTCCCAATCTGGGTCGATGGGGTCAAGTAGATCGCCTGGCAGCAGGTAGTTTCCGTCGAGCAGAGCCTCGAAGGAGAGCTCGTCCTCGGCGGGCTTCGCAAAATCCGTGCTCAAAGACTGAGTGGAAGTTGCGTCGCCAATATGTTCTCGGATCCACTATCGCGCAAACGCGAGGGTTTTTCCTGTGAGTCATGCGATTAGGCGGACTGGCGAGGGGGTTCGACGATCGGTCGATGTCTCTCGAGTGACTCTCCTTCATTTAGGGATGAGGGATTCGAGAGCTTTCCGTCACTTCCGAAACAAGTTGAAAAGCGCCATTACTCCCGAAATCGCAGCGGTGAGGCCACCGAAGAAGAAGCCGAATGCGAATACTCCCGCGATGAAGGACTCGGCGTCCGGGTCGAAGGTCTCGATGCACAAACCGAACAGGAAGAAGCACAGCACACCGAGGCCCGCGGACCACTTGAACACCTTGGCGGCTTTCGGGCGCTTGACCGGCGCGGGTGTGGGTTCCGTCGGAGCTGGGGTGCTCCAGGATGAGGGCACCGGCGCAGGGGTGTACTGCGGAGCGTTCGCAGCGGTGAGGAGCTCTTCGGGGGTCGGGTCTGAGGGTGCGGGTGTTTGCGGTTCGGCGACGGGCGTTGCCTCAGCGGGCTGGAGAGGTCGTGTGGTCAAGTCCAGCTGAGCACCGTGGGGAGGTAGCGGCTCCGGAATACGGCTGAATACGTTGCTCTGCGGATCGCCTGGCTGTCCCGTGCGGGTTGTCTCCTGGTCCATTGCTTCTCCATCCGGCGGTGCGTTTATCTTCTTCCCCGAGACTAGAGCAGTAAGTGGCCTACTGCGCTGGCTCGCAAATTGAAGGACGTGGGTTCACGCTCCGCGAGATGGGGAAGGCGCTCGGGGTGTCGTACCAGCGGGCGTCGGAGTTGGCG
>ERZ1030898.16-NODE-16-length-53918-cov-32.287451_pt1 | contig 53918 bp, 59 predicted proteins | sample MGYA00517298_ERZ1030898 | MGnify/ENA primary metagenome ERZ1030898 (study PRJEB33718, sample SAMN03159684) | human skin metagenome | collected 2014-05-20 | study: EMG produced TPA metagenomics assembly of the PRJNA266117 data set (Human skin bacterial metagenome... | reverse complement strand
GGGTATTTATATTCATTACGTAGTGTCATTTAGTATGCTTTCCAAAGTGTTTACGAACCCTCCTCCACATAGAACACACTTTCCCCTAAAACCAGTCCTCCACAACCCCCGACATACACCCCACTAAAATAACCTCCCACAAACCCACCAAAAACTCTTACGCAAAAACAAAAACCCGCTAAAATCACACCCATGCACATTTACCTGTCCACAGCACCCACCCACCCACTACAAGTAAGCCACATACTCAACACCATCGCCAACCTCTACCGACTACGCGTACTCGCAGACTCCTCACGAGTATGGACACAAGTCGGATCATTCGACAACAAAATCTGGGCACTCACAGACCGCTCCGCTTGCATCCAATACTTACAAACCAACAAACCAGGCTGCGCCCGCATCACCCAAGAACGACTCCGCTGGGCACCCACCACAGACGGATCACAAGAAAACCCACAACTAGAAATCCTCTACGACACCCTCCCCAGCGACAAAGCACAAAGCCTCACACTCGTCGTTGATCACTGCGACACAAACGACCACACAGTCAACATCATCGAAAAATCATCCAAACGAGAAAACTCCGACGGAACCTACAAATCCGAAGAAACAGGAGTACACGTCATCGACGCCTCCGCCTACCGCGGCAACAACCTCATTTGGAAAACTCCCGACGGAGAAGAAACCTACACCCATACCCCCGGCGCGTCCTCCCTCTACCCCAACGTGTCAGAATACGAATCCGCACACGCCACTGTCTACGGTGTCGAATTCATGACGCAAAACATGACCAAAGCCGAAGCGCAAAAAGTCCGCAAAAACCCAGAACGCTACCGACTACAGCTCGGCCACAAAGCACTCGATACTATTGTCAACTACTCCTTCACAAATATGGCACAACTATCTGCAGAAATCATCAACGACTTCTCCAAACGATAGCCACACAACACTATTTGTTAAAAACACCGGATTTTAACAACAAGGCCCCAAACTTTAGGACCTATTTGTTAAAATCCGGCGTTTTCGTAAATAAGCCCCTCAGTCTCCAACCAAAGGGCCAATAACCTAAAAATTACTCCACAGAATCATTCTTCTCCGTCGACTTCACCGTAGATGGGTCAGACAACGAATTAATCAACCACTGATCATTCTTCTGCTTAATCGCAGTCACCGGAATATCCATCGTCTGATACGACGACTGCGACGTAGAAGCACGAACACGAATCATAACCTTCAACTCATCACCAGCCGAAGCCTGCTCCGCAGAATCACCCTGCTCCAGAGACACAGATGTTACCTGCGCACCCGAATACGGAGAATTCTTCAACGGTTCACCCACAAACTCAGCAGTCACATAACGACCAAACGACTCCGACGACTGCGGAGTAAGATACGTCGCCGCAAAATTCACCGCCACCTGATACAACGGAGACGAAGAATTAACACGATTCGGATACGCATTCTGAGCCTTCACAGTAGGACGCTCCATATCCACAATCACCGGCAACTTCGCCACAGCCAACGACTCGCCACGCTGCAACAAATCCACACGATAATACTGGCGAGTAGACTCATTAACACCCGGAGGAGTCATAGTCGTGCCTAAAGTTACCGACCACAAAACCTCACCCTGTTTAGTAGGAGCAACTGTCAAATCCGCAACGTTAAGGTCACTGATCTTTGCAGGGTCGGCGTTAATGTCATTAAGAGGCACCGCGTCATAAAAACTCTCCAGCGTCGCCTTTGAAGACTCGTCCCCCATCATCCACACCTGGAAGAAGTTTTGTGCCTGGTACTCCACACGAGAATACAGCAAAGCCTCGTGCTGGATTTGAGGTTTCTTTGGCACAGAGTCTGATGTTTTGAGTGTTAGAATAAGAGCCATGATCGAAAAGAGGAGTGCCAAAACGGCACACACTCTTACAACCACATTGAATATGGATTTAGTCTTTTGACTAAAACCACGACGTTTTTTATTTTTAGCCATACTATACAATAACTCCTAGACAGAAAGCTTAAAGCGGAAGGACACTCATCATGGCCCATGATAGTCGATTGACTGACGAAAAAGAGCAGGAATTTAACCGACGCCTATTTAAGGCCATCAGTGAAAGCGACTTTGATGAAGTCCAACGTATTGAACAGGAACGAGAAGCGCTCGAAAAATCCGCACCGCCCGCACAGTCGACTTCCGCATCGTCACCAATCGAAGAAGATGACGATGTGTATATCCCTGAGCCTATCAAAAAGCCTGCTTTTGAAGACGATGAGGACGACGAGCCCATTGATGATAAAGTCACCAACCCTCTCGAAGGTCTGAACCTTTCCAAAGATGCTTCCGATGAACCTGCAGACGACGCTGCATCACAACCTGAAACTTCTAGCTCCGACCAGGAAACCAAGCCACAAAAAACCCCAGAGACCGAACCACAAGCAGAACAAAAACCTCCACAGCCTGCCCCGCAAGAAAACACCGTCGACAATAAATTCCAAGACCTCGACGAGACAAACCCACCCATAACCGACCAAGGAACTGACGTCATCCCTGCCGACAAAGCAGATACCCCCGCCACTGCACTCGACTGGGATGACGACGAAGACGACGAACTTGAAGAGCCCAACCAAAAATTCATCGACAAGTTCAAAACCTGGATCTCCCAAGACGACAAAAACAAGTGGATTGCCACCATCGGAGCCCTGGCTGTTGTCCTACTCATAATCCTCGGCCTTATCGCAGTAACCAGTGGCGGCAAGGAAGAAGAACCCGCACCACAACAACCCCAGCCCGCCCAACAAGAAGAACAACCCGAAAACGATAACCAATCCGCCGCAGACATCCCCGGCAACCTCGCACCAGTAAACGTCGAAGCCTCCTGCGCCAACGACGACTCTGACCCTGCCGCAATGTTCACCCCAGACGAATCCAAAGCCTGGGTATGCCAACGCGCCATGGGCATTGACGGTGTGCCCGTCACCATCGACCTCGGAACCGAGTCCACCATCAGCTCCGTATCTATCGTGCCAGGATTCAACCATGTCGAACCCCGCGGCGAAGACCAGTGGACAAACCACCGCGTCGTCACCAAGGCCCTGTGGGAATTCGACGACAACAACAAAACCCGACTCATTCAAGACATTGTCCCCTCCAAGTCCGCTGCACAACTTGACGTGCCAGACGTTCATGCCCGCACTGTGACACTAACAATCATGCAAACCCAACCCGCCGACGAAGCCGCCCCACAGCCTGCCCCAGGTTCCGAAGAGGACACCTTCGCAGTCAGCAACGTCACAATCACCGGATCTGGTAAATAGGAGAACACCACCCTTATGACCACAGCACCGAAACTCTACAAAACAGCCCTCACCGACCTCTACGTCCACAACGCCAAAGAACGCGCCAGGGCAGCATTCGTTGACGGCTACACACAATGGCCCACCATGTGCGACTTCTACCGCGGGGAGATAGCAGCACGTCAACAACCACACATCACCCTCGACGACCTTGACCGCATCTACGATACAAAAACCACCTACGGCGAGCTTAGTATTTCCACACACCAGCCTGCCGCATACCCGCGGTTTGACTACACACCATTTGACTTTTTCAACACTGCTGTCCCAGTGACCACCTATCCTATGTTCACCGCGGCATACGCCATGTGCCTTGTAGACAATCAGCGCTACAGGAAAGCATTTTCTGTTCTCGAAGAGGCACACAGTTCACACCCATGGGTTCTTGCAGCCTACTGCCACCTTTACCGCCAAACCAGTAGGTGGAATGATCTACTTGTTAGTGCCATTAGGCTCAACAAAACGCACTGGATTGATCCGGTTACACAACAACCCATGGAGCGCAACGGCAAACTCGTCAAGGACAAATACCTGCGAGCACTTAGTGTCCTACTAGCCGGAGAAGCATACGCCCACCTGTCTAATAGTGACCTGGCTGAACAATCCCTCGACACAGTTGCCACCACCGACCACCCCTACCTTGCCTCCTACGCACATGTACTCAAATGCTACCTGAAGCGACAACAAGGAAAACACGACGAAGCAGTAAAACTACTCAAAACCGCACAAAACATCGCCCACACCTACCACACTGACACCGCCGAAAACGACCCAACACTACTACTTTCCACAACCACCGACGAGAAAATACAGTCCCGCACCGACCCATGGGACCCCGCAACTGAACCTGTACAAAAATTCCCACCCAACACACCGCCACGACAACTGGAACTACTCACACAAGCAGAAAATGATCTTGCGTCCATGATTGGTATGGAAGATGTGAAAAATTCCATTACCACACTGCGGCGCGAAATTGAGTACAACAAAGCCCGAAAAGAACGCGGCTTCCCCGTCACATCAGTATCACGCCACCTTATCCTGTCCGGACCTCCCGGCACAGGAAAAACATCTATCGCACACATTGTTGCAAAATACTACGCGGGCTACGGCATTGTAGAAAACCCAGAAATCACCATTGCGACACGCGCCAACCTGATCGGTAAAACAGAAGGATCAACCGCACAAAAAACACAAGAAATGTTCGACCAGGCCCGCGGCGGGGTGCTTTTTATCGACGAAGCCCCTGACATGATCCAAGACCGTGAAGAAGACCTCGATGCGCGCGGCCAAGAATCCATTTCAACACTTTTACAGAACATGGAAAACCACCGCGATGACACCATTGTGATCTTCGCAGGATACGAAGGAGGCATGCAACGACTCCTCAACACCAACGAAGGACTACGCTCCCGTTTCCCCACCTGGATCATGTTCTCTTCCTACACGCCAGAAACCATTGCTGACATTGCTGATGCTATTGCACAGTCCCGCGGCAATATTCTTGGCACAGGGGCTAAAGAAGCAATCGTGCGCAGAGTTACAGATATTCAAGCTGATGACTATGCCGGACGTAGTCTTATCGACAAACTTGGTAATGGTCGTCTGGCACGTAACATTATTGAGGCTGCAGAAACAAACCGTGTCCGTCGACTTGCCGGGGTAAACTTGGAGCAAATTGATAACATGTCACTGCTTACTCTCACTGAAAAAGATGTTGACGCAGCTACACGAAATCTCATCACATCCGCACTTTAGGAGAACAACAACTCGATGCCACGGCTAAAAACAACCCCGGAACAGCGCTCCGGATACCGGATGGAGCGCAATAGGCAAGAAGACGCCTTCAACCAGCGTGATACTCGCGGACTGCGCAGCCCTTTCGCGTCCCAGCCTAATGCTATGGCACTGGGCATAGGTATTGTTGCAGTAATTGGTATCATTGCATGGCTTCTTAATGTTATTATGCCTAAGTCTGGGTTGGGGGATGCTACGTATGTTGCCACGTCTGATGGTGGTCAGTATGTTAAGTACAATGAGGTATGGCACCCTGTGACAAACCCCGTTTCTGCTCGTCTTATCACAGGCGAGGCTGAGCCCAAAAACGTGGATCAGGATGCACTAAAGGATGCCATTCGTGGTCTTCCTATGGGTATTGCGTCAGCACCGGAGCAGATCACTGCTACTGATGTGGACAAAGCGGATACCACAGTGTGTTCGATTGAGCTTGGCACGTCGCCAACAGTGCAGTCTTCCGACCTTAAGGTGGAAACGGCACTCTTGGCGCAGGATCGTCCGGATACTAAGGATCTTGGTAAGGAGTCCGCGTCGTTAGTTACTGTTGCTGACGAGTCAACTTACTGGCTTCTTTTTGATGGGAAACGCGCCGAAGTTTCTATGAGTAACGACACGATTCGTGCTGCTTTGGGTATCACGAAAGAGGTAGAAGACAATGCGACGGTAGTTTCACCAAAGCTACTTAATGCGATTCCTGCACAGCCAGAAATTTCTGTACCGAAACTAGAAAGCATGGGCCAGCAGTCTTCTGCAGTGCAAGGCTATGAGGTGGGCACAGTTTTTGCCCAAGAGATGCCTAATGAGCCGTCCACATTTTACGTCGTTACTGATAAAGGTATCCAACCTATCAGTGCCGTTACTGGACGAATCCTTGCTACTTCCGGGTCAGAAATGGTGAAAAACCCCTCAGTGTCCATCATTAACAACGCCACCCGAGATGACGAAATCACACAAGAAAACTACCCTGAACAACTCCCAGAGTTCGTTGATGATGAGGTAGTGTGCGCAACCTGGCTGAAAGAATCAAACACCTCAAAGTCTTTGGTCACACTCTCGACAGCTAAGTCACTCAACATTAAAGACGAAGACGTCGAAAGCGGTGTCATCTCCCGCAAAGACCTCTCCACCACCATCACAGGCGGCGACGGCCCCAGTGCCGATAGGTGGTACCCAGGACACGAGGGACGCGGATGGTTTTATCGCACCACAGACCTTACTAAAGAATCCATCACCGAAGGCCCAGTGTGGTACGTCTCTGCAGATGGTGTGCGCTACCCCATCGGCGGCGACAGCGACAATGAAGACGTGAACCAGATCGTCGAACAACTAGGCCTTAAAGACATCACCCCAGTGCTTGTGCCTTGGCAATACATGTCCCTTCTGCCCGAGGGGCAAACATTATCACCAAAGAATGCGCTAGTATTGCATGAAACCATTGATCCCCCAAGCAATGTTCTCACCCCCAAGGAAGAAGAGGAGAACAACGACGACACGGGATCAGAAGACGACACAGGCCAAAAAGAGGGAACCCCTGACGCGGCCACCAATGATGAGGTAGAGGAGTAGACCAATGGCAGGAACTGAAGTTTTCCTACCCCCAGCACCCCGCAATATTGAGCTGGATCAGGAAGAAGAAATCGAAGTCCCGGCACCTTTGCCTCTAGAAGAAAAGGTCAAACCTTCCGGGTTCCAGCGATTCATGCCGTTTATTATGATGGGCATGATGGCACTGATGATGGTGCTCATGTTTGCTATGCGCTCTGCTAGTGGCGGCGGGTTCAATCCCATGATGATGATGATGCCGCTTATGATGGGCATGTCTATGATGATGATGTTCGTCAACAATTCCGGTGGTGGCAACATTGGCGAGTTGAACAAGAACCGCAAGGACTATATTTACCAGCTCCGCGAGCTTCGTAAACAAACCCACAAGGCGGGCAAGCAGGTTCACGACACTATGTGCCGTATGTTCCCCAACCCGGCTATTTTGGTTAACTACATTGGTAACTACAACACCAAAGAGCCTGTCATGTGGCAGTCTTCTGAGAACACTCCAGGTGGAATCACTGCATTTGAGGGCACAGTAGACGAAGTATCGTTTAGGCCTTTTATGTCTGCGCGTCTGGGAACGGGAGTAACGAACCTGATTCCGAATCTCAGTTTCAAGCCGCTGAACGTCCCGGAAACGTTGGAGCCTGTAACTACTAACCAGTTCCGCAGTTTTGTGCGCACCCAGGGCTTTGTGCCTAATGTTCCAATCGGTGTGAACTTGGAGACCTCCCCGGCTTTTGCTTTTACGTGCGATCCGGGTGACGAGGACAGGAAGTATGGTCTTATTCGCGCCATGATGGCTAGTTTGGCGTTTAACCATTCCCCGAATGTTATCCGCTTTGCGGTCATTACTGACAATATTGAAGACCCCCGCTGGGAGTTTATGAAGTGGCTCCCGCACGCTTTGCACCCGTCTGCTGTGGACCGTTTGGGTTCTTCTCGCATGGTGTATCAGTCAATTGTTGAGTTTGCTAATAAGGTTCCCGAGGCTGTGGGTGATCCGACACAGGGAAGGCCGCAGTGGGTAGTTATTGTTGATAAGCCTAACCATGAGGTTATTGCCCCTCAGCGTACTTCTTTGTCGGCTGGTAGTAACTCGATTTTCATTGTGGCTGCTGCTGGTGAGGATCGTTTGGCAACGTCGAAGTCTGCTCGCTACCACGTAACAGAGGATAACGAGATTCTTCTGCCCTACTCTGAAGCGAAACTCAACGCGGATTTCATGTCCTTAGAGGATATGGACACGTTTGCTCGTACTATGTTTTTCTACCGACCGCCAGAGCTTGCGGAACTCGGCGATGATGGTAGCGGTGTTGATACTTCCTTTAAGCGCCGTAATTGGCTGGAAGTGCTGGGCATTGACGATATTAACGAGTGGGACCCGAAGCGCGCGTGGGCCGCTAACGACGATAAAGACCACCTTATTACCCCACTGGGGTATAAGACCATTAATCGTCAATCCAGTAAACTGTCAACGGAACTTCTTTTGCTTGACGCTGCCGAGTCTGCAGCCGGTGGTACAGGACCGCATGGTGTGGGTCAGGGCCGTTCTGGTACGGGTAAGTCGATTATGATTGCCGCGTTTGTTCTTGGATTGGTGGCGCGTTATTCCGCAGACAAGGTCAATTTCTTGCTGTGGGACTTTAAGGGCGGTTCTACTTTCCAGCGTTATGACCATTTGCCGCATGTTGTGATGTCACTGACGAACTTGGCGGATGGTGCGGACCTTCTTGACCGCGCTTATCTGGTTATTGAGGGAGAAATCCAGCGTCGTCAGGAACTTCTCGACGATTGGGAAGTAAAGGACATTCGTGACTACCACAAGGCGCGCAAGTCTAACCCGGACATGCCTGCTTTGCCACACTTGTTCTTGGTGGCTGATGAGTTTGCAGAGTTCATTAAGTCCAATCGTGAGTACATGAAGCTGTTTGAGTCCATTGCTCGTGTGGGACGCTCGCTCGGTATGCACCTGTTCCTGGTGTCCCAGACGGTGGACAGCAGCATTTTGGGCGATGTGGAAGACCAGATTGGTTTTGGTATTTCACTTACAGTGAAAAGTGCCGGTGCCTCCCGCGGTGTTGTGGGCACTGATGAGGCTGTTAACCTCCCGTCCGGTAAAGGACAAGCATTGGCATACTTCCGTGAGGGCGAGACTGATGAGCCGTTGTCAAGGTTCCAGACTTTCTTTGCTGAAGAGATTTATGTGCCTCCGGTAACGGACTCGCACTCGTTTGATTCCACTTCTTTGGCGGATACGATCCTGGATCAAGACCAGGCACCGGATGAGTCAGTGCATATTCTTCCCTATACTGTTTCCCCACTCGATAATGTCATTGATGAGCCAACAGGACCTAGCCCGGAGGAGATTGAGGCGGAGCGTAAACGGGAGGAGGCTGCGCGCCGGGAGGAGCAGGCTAAGCTGGAGGATTCTAAGGACATGCAGATGAAAAATGTTCTTATTGATCGTATTGCTCGTGAGCCTAATGTTCCGCGAGCGTTGGAGTTGTGGAAGCGTTCTATGCGTGAGCCTATTACGTATCATGATGTTCCTTTGTCTGATCGGTCTGCGTCGTACCCAGATATGACGGCAACGTTGGGCGTTCTTGATGATCCTTATCATCATGATCAGTATGCGTGGGAGATTCAGTTCTCTAATCCTCGTTTGACGAACATGATTTTGGCGGGTGCTCGTGGTTCGGGAAAGACTGTGGCTATGGAAACGATTATTGCGTCTATTGCGCAGTCGTATCCTCCGGAGGCGGCACAGTTTTTGATCATTTCTACTGGTGCGAAGATCAAGGAGGTGGAGGCTTATCCGCATGTTGTAGGATATACGGCTGCTCGTGATGTGGACGCTAAGGAGCGTTTTATCGGTGAGGTGTCCCGCATTATTGATATTCGTAGTCGGAAGATGATGGAGTGGGCCAGCCCGGATGCTGCGTCGTATTTGTCTCAGAAGCTGGAGAACCCTGTTGAGGGCGATCCTTATGGTCATTTGTTCTTGGTGGTTGATGGCATGGGTGAGATGATCATGGAGAATAAGAATGAAGATATGACGTCGGTGTATCAGCGCCCGTTGGATAAGGAAATGCAGGCGTTGGCGAATAATGCTGCGGGTGTGGGTGTGCATATTTTGATGACGACGGTCAAGGTGAGCGATATGGGTTATTCGTTCCCAAGTTCGGTGCCGTTTGGTTTGTTCTTGTCGATGGATGATCCTTCTGAGGCTCCGAAGGATATTCGCCCGCTGATTGCTGCTATTCGTAATGATCAGCCGGGGCGTAGTGCGGATAAGGGGTTGAACTCTCGTGTGTTGGTTCCGCAGTCGGAGCCTATTGTGCCAGAGGTGGTGCGTGGTGTTGAGGTATTTGATCCGCAGCATAATTATGGCGGGGATGTGACTGCATTGGCTAAACGTGTGGCGGAGAATTATGAGCAGGCTGGTATGCGTGGTTTGCCGGAGGTGAAGCCGGTTCCGGATCGTTTGGCGTATGCGAAGTGGTGGAAGGCTGTGTCTGCGCGGTTTGATGATGATTCTATGGTTCGTATGCCTTTGGGTTTCCGGACGAAGGATGCGACGTTGTTGGATGTGGCTACGTGTGGTGCTGCTAGTTCGAATTTGTTGGTGTTTGGTGAGACTAAGTCGGGTAAGACGAATGTGTTGCGTGTGGCGTTGTCGAATATTGTGCAGCAGACGAAGCCTAGTCAGGCTAAGTTTGTGATTTTTGATCCTCGTAATGAGTTGTTTGTGGAGAGTCAGGTTCTGAAGTATCAGAATCGGTTGTTGAAGTATGCGTCGACGTTGGGTGAGTTGGATAAGGTGTTTGATCAGTTGACGAAGGAGTTGGAGAAGCGTCGTCCTAGTTCGGATGATTTGATGAAGTATACGGCTGATGAGGTGGCTAGTCGTGCGTGGATTGAGGGTCCGGATATTTATTTGTTGATTGATAATTTGACGGATTTGGAAAAGACTGTGGGGTATGGTGAGTCTCCGTTGACTCGTTTTGCGGAGGCGTTTGGTGCGTATACGGATTTGGGTGTGCATATTTATGCGACGTTGAAGTCGTCGGATGCTATAGGTGTGGATCGTTCGAAGCTGGGTGAGAAGTTGATGGGTGCGGGTTCTCCGGTGCTGTTGTTGTCGGGCGATAATGCTGATGGCAAGGTGCAGGGTATTCGTTTTACGAAGTCGCGTCCTGGTTTGGGTACGTTTGGCAATACGAATAGTGCGGAGCGTGTGCAGGTTCCGTTGGTGCAGCCGTGGACGCAGGATATGGTGGAGCAGACTAAGAAGCAGCGTGCGGAGCGGGAGGCTCGTCGTCGGGCTCGCGGTAATTAGTTTTGGTGTTTTGTTGGTTTTTGTCTAAGTGTTGTACTTGTTTGCTGTATGGTGTGTGGTATTAGGTTTTGTTTTTTGTTTAGGAGTTTTGTTTCATGTCTAAATCTGGTTCTAAGGTAAAGCGGCGTAGTCGTGTTGAGGCGGCGGATGCTCGGGAGTTTGCGGGTAGGGTGCATTCGAGTGAGTCTCCGGTATTGTTTCGTGAGTATGTGAGTAGGGCGGAGGCTAATTCTCGGTGTTGGGAGTGGAATAAGGCGCGTCCGGTGTTTAGTGGGTTGGGCGTGGAGTTTTTTGTGGGGGCGTTGGATGAGTCTGATCGTTCTCGTGGGTGGGGTGTGTTTGGTCGTCGTGCTGGGTGTGCGTCGGATGTTGTGGTGGAGTCGGAGGAGTTTGGTCCGTTGTTGAAGTTGGTTCAGGGTCGTTAAAGTTTTGTGTTTTCTAATTCCTATTTTTAATTTGATTTTGTTCGTGGTATAATGGAATTAGAAACACAAAACCCAACCCAGAAAACCACACACCATGAACATCACCGCACTCGCCTCCATCGCCCTCGTCGCCACCAACATACTCACCCCCACCACCACTGACTCTGACGTCGCACAAGGCGACGTCATCACCTACACCTCCCTCAACCCCGCCACCGCAAAAATCACCGTCAACACCTGCACCATCGGCTACACCAAAAACACCACCGCCCACACAGCAGGACACTGCGGATACCCCGGCGCGGAAGCCTACAACAAAAACGGCACCCTCATCGGCTACTTTGACACCGTTCAGGACAAAGCCGACGATTACACCGCACACGGCGATACCGGAACCATTAACCTCACCAAGCCAACGAACAACAACCCCTACGCCCAAGACTCCCTTATTCATCTGACACCCAAAGACGGTGACAAAATCTGCATTCACGCAGGCTACACAGACAAAACCCTGTGCGGCACTATTGACCAGATTGACGATGATGTAATCACCGCACACGGCATTGAGGACATCCAACCAGGCGATTCCGGATCCCCCGCATGGATTCCTGGGAAGGGCTATGTCGGCACACTATCTGCTAATGTCACCACCAAGGACGGCGACGTTATTAGTGCTCTGATCACCACCGCGGATTAGAAAAACTCCACATAGGTTTCTTTGAATTCTGCAGTATCCCACTCAGACAACACCTCATTTGCCCAGTAGAAGTTGGAGTTTTCGTCAATAATGCGGATTCCCTCGGGCAAGGAAGTCAGTATCTCTTCCCAGTCGCTGGCAGAGTGGACTCCTTGCTTGGGAAGCAGTCCTTCTGTAGTACTGACGTGGCAGTAGCTTGGTTTGATAGGGTCTGTGGCTGCGTCCCACAGTTGAATGGTCCAGATGTCGTGGTTCTTTTTGCCGATGTGGACGCGGTTGAGTTCTAGGTGTTTTTGTGCGGATTCGGGTGCTCGTTGGTAGGCGTACCAGGCTTCGCGGTGTACTATATAGTAGTTTGTTGACATTTAAACAATTCCTCCCAGGATAGCTAAAAACAGCATACCAGCGCCGCAAACACTCGCATAACAATTAAGCAACTGATTTCAAAACTCCTCCTTTTCGTGCTACTATTAACACTAATAGAGAATTAAACCCCAAATAGAACCACGAAAAGGACGCACCATGGCACTATCCTGGCCCGACGCCGCACGAATCGTACTCAAAGAACAAAACAAACCCCTTACCAGCACCCAAATCCTCGCTGCTGTAGAAAAGGCCGGACTCAAAAAAATCACCGGCAAAACCCCCGAACGCTCACTATCTGTAGCACTCAACAAACTCGTCCGCGCCGGGCTTGCAGAACGCAAGGAAGGCGGCGTTTTTGCTATTACCGAATCCGGCAAGGAAGGTTTCTCTGCCCCTGACTCGAAGAAGGCCGAGGGCGCAAAGACTCCTGCCACGAAGTCCAAGGCTGCAAAGGGCAAGAAGTCCTCTGCTACCAAGGAAACACCCCAGATCCGCGTCGAGGTAACAAGCCCAGATACCAAGACTGCTGACAAGACCAAGGAAAAGCCCTCCGCAGCACTTAAGCCCCTACAGCCGGAACAGCGTGCAGAACCATCCACAAACAAGCCAGAACCTACGAAGGAAAAGGCTACTGAACCGCAGACTAACGCACAGACCCACAAGGAGACTAAACACCCAGACAACACTACCGCAAAGGAAAACCCTTCCACCCCAAAGGAGACCACCCACACCCGAACAGTTACCGAAGAACTCACCGACCAACAACAAACAGAAGCCGCACTCAAAGCACAATGGCGAGAAGCAATCCTTACCATCATTGAACGCGCCAACTGCCCCGTTGAAAAGAACGTCATCCGAACCCGAGTCCTCAACACCTACCCTTACCTGGACCTAGAAGGAGACACTCGCAGCATTGTTGATAAGTACCTTGCCCACCTTGCCCACGTAAAGGTACTCAAGGAACTAATGCCAGGACTTTACATCACAGGACCAGCAGCCCGTACTGTACGCCGGTTCAACCTACCCGAAGCCCGGGTAAACACCACACCAGGTGGGACAAACGGGTCACCGACACGCACACGTATCAACCCCCATACATCACGATCACTGCCACAAGAACCGATTGTCAGCGCCTCCCAAGTACAAGTAGGTTACCGCTGGAAGCGCAGCAAGGTTAACTGGTCGTCTAGCAAACTGCGGGGCGTAGATCCGTCAACGAAGAAGACCCGCAACTACGCTGACGAGACAGGTATCTTTGCCCTATTTGATAAGGGTGAGCTTGTTTATATCGGCGTAGCGTCGTCGAACTCCAGCTTGTACCGAGAACTTAAGATGTGTGTGACAAACGCACTGTCTACGCACTGGGATGAGTTCACGTGGGTTGTTTCTAGTACGTTGGCTACGTCAGCTGCGTTTAGTTCTGCGGTGGCTATTGCTAGTCCACAGGTTAATCGTGAGTTGGGGTTCAAGGAGCCATTTATTCGGGTTGAGCAGATCGCCAAGTGAACTACGGGGAGGTTAGAGACCTCCCCGCTTCCTGCTTCATAAACAGACAGCAATCAGATCCCAAGAAAAACTCTTGTTAACTGATCGTCTTACACCTATCTCCACAGGAGTTAAACTGCGTCCCACAGTCCTTATTGTTTTATATTTTCTTTAATAGCTAAACGATACATATTTTTAGCTGCATGAACATCCCTCGGAGCACTATAACCACATGTTGGACAGAAAAAAGTTCTCTTATCCAAAGAATGAGGCGTCTTTTCACCACAAACACACGTAGCTGTAGTAGCCACATACCTTTTTAAAACAGTAACCCGAGGATGATCTACAAGCCGAGCTTTTACTCTGCCTAAAATCCCATACTGAACACTACGGGAACCACGTGCTTTAGAGTACTTTTTTCTCCACGAAGAAATGTTCTCGTCTTGCATAAAGACATGCTCGTGACCAAGAATCCAGCTAGAAACCTTGTTGCCAGCATCGTTTCGCTTATTCACCACTTTTCGGTGTTCTTTTTCGATAAGCTCTTTTGTTTGTGCAAAAGCCTTCGATCCCTTTTCTTGACGCGCTAATTTTCTAGACAAGCGCTTGAGGCGATCTGATTCTTCGACTCGTGCAGTAACAGAAGACCCATCAGAAAAAGTGATATGAGTGGAGACACCCATATCTAAACCAATTGTGGTGTCAGGAGTAAACGTCTTTGTAGCCAACGAACTATGTTCGTCTTTGTTTCTATAAATAGTCAACGCTACATAGAAGTCTTTTCCTTTACGGATTAACACAGCACTAGAAAACTCGTCTGTATCAGTGAACTGGTTAAGTCCTCTCACACGCATCCATCCAGGGATATTAGCAATTTTTATTTTGCTTCCCCGAATCTTGTGTGTTCCATTGAACTGAACTAGGGGAATGGAGTTCATCTCGGAAATAAATCCAAGACTTCCCACTTTGTGTCCCTTTTTCTTCAGAGCAGCAAGTCCTTTAATGTTGTCTCGCATTCGTGACAAGATGCCTTGTTGGAGTTGCCCTCCCAGGACTTCCAAATTCCTAGATTCAACCTCGCCACTAGGGAGTTTCACCTCAGCAGCGTTGTTGAGACTTTTACGGAACTTCTCGTCAAACTGATCATGAGCAAGTGCTGTGTTGTATAGCCACTTTCCCTCCAAGAATAAGCGATCAAGTTTTTCACGCTGTGAGGAAGAAAGCTTGTTGCGTTGTATTTTCACTTTCCGCACTAGAACGTCCATGTTCTTGCGGCGTTTTCTGGTTTCTTTTTGACTTTGTGCAATACGCTTGTTTTTAGCAAGGCGTTCTTTGTCATCAAGATTTTTAGCGTGAGTTTTACGCGGTGCCATTCTTCCTCCTCTCGAAGTGGTAAGTTATAAGCTACACTATGATTATAACATAAAAGATAGGAGAACCGCTATGGGTTCAGTAACAATTTTGAAATACCGTCTTGACCTTACAACTAAGTACCATAAACCTGTTTTACAGGGAATCGAACAGTCGGTATATAAGGCTTTCCGACAAGTCGAAGAGGTAAGTGATTTTCGCATTCTTGATATGAGGATCGAGGACGAAAACCGTGTTTGTCTTGCTATTAAAATGTCCCCTCGCTACAGTGTGGCGTCCATGGTTAACCGTATTAAGGGACTATCGCAGCATTATCTGTGGCAAGAAGAAGAGAATCATTTACGACAGTTTTATGAGGTAACAAAGAAGAAACTGTGGGAAGGGTCTTATTTCTGTTCAACGCTTAGCGGCGTATCAGAAAAAGATGGCACTTAGTTGCATCGAGAAACAGAACAGACCAGGGAAAGCTTCAGTGATCATTTACTGGTGAGGCTAAAGACCTCACCTCTCTCTGTCACACATCAAGGTAGCGGCTACAGCCTGGTTTCTTTGTGCATATTGACAAAGGGGCCAGGCTTCTCATCTGCTATGCTAAGGTCATGGCTATTTTTGAACCGGAACAAGTTGAACTTATCTATGTTGGCGCTAATGGGCAGGAGTATTCGCAGTTTGTTAGTGGACTGATTGAGGCTGGTACGTTGGTTGATCCTGATACGGGTGACGATATGGATATTGTTCGTGTTGTGACGCCGTTTTAGGTTTTGAGTTTGATGATTATCCTCCCAGGTTGTAACATTAAAACAGTTACACAATCTGGGAGGCTACAACCATGCACCTAATCTTCATACTCACCATCGCGGCAACCCTATCTACCGCTGCCACCTACACCACAACCCGAAACAACACCCTCACTAAAAAACAAAAAACAACCACCACCCTAGCCCTTACCGCAGCAATCACCCTCTGCCTCTACTTCGTCCTCTACTCCCCCGCATACCTTATCTAAAAATATGGAACCCACTCACCCAGACACCCAAGAAATGGCCCCGGTACACCCAGAACAGAAACCCACCATTTCTCACGAACATACCCCAGTTGAAGACACACCCGAATACACTACCCCGTCTCTCAAATGGGGGCTCGCAACCCTCGGGGCCATTATTGCCGTCGTATTTTTTATACTGGCACTTTTAAGCACCTTTGAGCCCAACCCCCGGAAGACCCTCAGCTTTGCAATGTTCATCGTTGCTGCCGCGCTTCCCGTATTTTGGTTCACCGTACACGAAAACCGCGCCCGCAGAAACGTCCATCCGCCTCTCGAACGACACTGGAATATTATTTGGGGTTTTGTAATCGCATTCATCTTTTTTGGCCTGGCACTCTACCCCGTACGCCCGTCAGAGGAACAGAACGACGACCACCCCCAATCCACTAGCCCCTCTCCGTCGTCAGAGTCAGAAACCAGCCCAGAGACCAGCAAAGAGAAAAACCCAACCCCACAGTCTCCCCTAACAACTAAAACAGAACCCGCCCCAAACCCGAACGATATTCCACACCCTGATTTTAGTGACGCCAACCCTCCGTATAACCCAAACACATGGGGCGAGCCCACGTATAACTACTATCCAGAACCTGACAATGTGGAACAAGGACCGCAGCCACAGGAACACGGCTCGAAGCCACAGAGACAAGCCCCCAACCCGCAGCCGCATGTAAACACACCCGCCCCCAAAAACCCTCCTCAGAAACATAGCCCAGAGCCTAAACCCACCCCTTCACCAACACTCGCCTCTCCCCCTCCACTGCCCAGCCCGCCTCCTGTGGAACCTGATACAGACGCGGATACTGATGCCCCAGACTCTGAGGAGTAGCACATGGCACAATTAGAAGAATTCCCACTGCTTGTTACCAATACAAAGGACACGTTGGAAGAAGATTGGGACAGGGTGCGTGCCAATGTGGAAGAGGGTAATCCCCAGTCTGTCATTGACTTGGCATGCGTGGAAACTTCTTATGTGGCGCTGAATGATCCGTTTTACTATTGGGTGTCCGCGGGGCTGTATGAGGCAGGCGCAGGGTCTTTGACAACGCATCGTGATAAGAAGATTTACGATATTATGCCTTCGTCGCGCGGGGTGATGATGTTTGAAAATCCTCCAGTGTCTGCAGACCAGTCTATTGTGGCAGTTGCGTGGAGCAGGATTGATGAGGGTGTGGGTATTTCTTCTCTGGCGGAGCGGGGTGATGGATTGTCGTTAATGCCGTGTGCGTATGCGGCGTATGATAAGTCAGCGACGCTGGGAGAAATTGCTGATTATGTGGACGAGAATCAGTCTCCGTCGTGTGTGTATGGGTCACATGACGGGTTGTTGCCGGTGCTGGCTATGATGAGTCGTGCTGATCGGGTGCCGGGGTTTAATCGGGGGAAGGTTGTGGATAGCTGGCAACAGGTGTTGACGGTGTGTCGGCATGTTTTTGGGCCGGTAAGTGTTGAGGGGGAGTTTGTTGAGGGTGCAGTGATTGAGAAGTGGGATCTTTAGTGTTTTAGATCCTATAGTGTTTTGTAGATAAGGAATGCCCAGATGAGGGTGACAATGATTATTGTTCCGACTACGGTTGCGGCTTTGCTTTGAAGGAAGTGGAGAAGGTCAATAATCATTGTTCTGCCTCTAGTTTGTCCAGGTAGTGTCGGAGTTCTTCTACCTCTTTAAGCTCATAATGCTGGTAGAGGGCCATGGCGAGTGCGATGGCTGCGATGATTAGCGTTATGGTGATTAGCATGGTGTTTTGGCGTAGGTTCCGTTAGAGTTTCGGGGCTGGGTTTTTGGGGTAGTGCTAAGGATTTTGGGTGCTTTGAAGATTGCAATAGGTAGTCCGACTACCGCGGCGATGAGGATTGCGGTGACGATAACGTAGAATCCTAGGGTGGGGGAGATGAGGTAGGCGAGTGCGCTGATGATGAGAGTAGTGGTAAGTGGTTTTTTCATGGGGGTAGGTTTCCTTTCTTGATTATCTATAGTTTATTAAATCAAGAAAGGAAAGTCAAATTAAAACACTAAATTAAATTAGTTCAGAGACATTCACCACATCCAAACCCAACGACAAACGAGCCAAATGAGCCACCACATCAAACTGCTCACCCGCACTATGTACATCAAACGAAAAACATTCCACTGGCTTATACTCCACACGAAGATCCTCCAACGAATCAAAAGACTCATTCACACCCGCCTCTTCAATCGCAGCCATAATCACATCCGCATCACCCCAATACCACACAGCCGTCTCAACAACATCCCACCTATAATCCACCACACACATCTCACCCCCACTACAATCCACAGCCCACACACCATTCTGCAACAACTCATACGCACGCACACCCTCCCACCAAAACTCATCATCAGTATCCAAATCAGGGCCAAACACAAACCGCATGCTCTTGCTGCCATCGTGGTCACTCAGCTCCACTGACCCGAATACATACTCATTATTTGATTCATCATCAAAAGCCAAAGAATCCCACCCCTGGAAACACTTACCTAGATCATCAAAAAACATGTCAGGGTGAAATGCGTCTGCACCGCCAGCAGAACCCTGCCAGCCCTGACTAGTGCCCAGTCCAATCACATACCCACAGTTTGAATTCTTCACATTATACGAGGGCGCATCCAACAAGTCCTTTGCGTCCTCAAACGGGTCACCAGCAGGCCACCCATCTTCATATAAATCAATATCAATACGCACAATGACTCCTTAAAAACTAGGCAAAACTTCTCCCAACGACACTAGCACAACTCCCACTGACCTCCACCAACATGAGACAACTCCCACCCACCAACCCTCATACGCCCATCACACATGCCGCGTACGTCCTCCTCACACGACACACCAAACACCCGCACATCGCACGACATCTCTAGCCCACCATGCCACCCAGATCCGCGAACATGCGCTATCGACCTTCCCGACGACGAAAAATCCCACTCCAACACATCGAATCTGCCGAACACACCCACACACTTCCACCACCGAAGACAAAAATCCCGGCGCGAAAAACTCCGTCCTACTACTCGTGTCTGCCCTAAGACCTCATAGGTTCCGATCACAATGAGTTTTTGCACGTCATGGCTGGTTGCAGTGACCAGTTCAAAGGAAATTTGGTGTTGTGTTTGCATATTGCGGTTGTTCTCGTCCCACACGTACATGGTTTAAGGAACCTGCTCGCTGGCCCAGGTGTTTATGCCATCGCGAGTGTAAACCGTACCATTGACGGTAAAGGTCTGCCCTACCTGTATCTCGTGCGGCACGCGGAGCACGGTTAGTTCCGCGCCTAGTTGCTCGATCCTGCAATTGGTAACGTTGCAAGCCACGCGGGCAATATTGTCGTTGATGTCCCATACAGCGTAGGGGGTGTCCATGGTGGACGGTAGGATATTGTCTAGTCCGTGTGTAACGAGTGTTTCTCCTGCTACTTGTTCAATAGACGAATGTGTTGTGCCGCCCGTGTAGTTTCCTAGAACAACATAATAGTGGTCAGTATCAATCCACTGCTCTAATGGTGGAGATGTTTCTGTGAGATTGTAGCGCATTAGATTTTTCCTTTTCTTGTGCGTATGCGGGCGGTTTAATGACCGTATGATACCATGAAAAATAGTATTAAACATTAAAAACAAAGAAGGAAAAAGCACAAAAACCATGCGTAAACGCCACACCACCCCCAAAATCAGCCACGTCACCATCTACGCACTCCAGAATGTGCCCGCCAACACACACCCACCATCAGTACCCTTCGACACAAAATCCGAAGAAGCCTACGCCATCCAAGAAGGAAAATTCATCCCCGCCATGCTCTCCGACCTGTGGCGACTATCCAACATAGGCGAACTCGACATCGACGTCACCGTATACGACAAAACCCACAAAGAAACCCTCACCGTCCACTGCACCCGCGACATCTCCGGAGCAGTCCTCTTCGACTACCCCTTCATCGACCCCAACGAAAACGACGCCCAGTTCCTATACCGCGCAGTAGACACTATCTACGACGCTCTAGAAGGAAAACGCCCCGGCGGTAGTGTCCATGAAACCTCCAGTTTCTAGCCGCAACAAGCATGCAATAGGCCAAACCACGCACAACAATCAAAAACTTAAAAGAAACTACCCAAAAACTCACAACATCACACTGGAACCCTGCTAGTGTCATGGTCGAAGACAGTACTGTTTCACCAAAAGTAAAGGAAATGTCATCACCATGGCTAATAAGCTTCGCACCGCACTGATTGCAACCGCAACAGCCTCCGCGGTCTCCCTCGGCGCTGCAGCCCCGGCCATTGCTGCAACAACCGACAATCACCCTAAAGAGAATACCCACACTCGTGAAATTACCGTTGATGGTAACACCTTCCACATCAATGACAACATGACCGAGAAGGAAAAGCAGGAAGCTCTCGACGAGAAGCTCCCGGCCCATCAGGTGCTTAAGCTCCAAAAAGCTGCCGGTATTGGCGACCTTCTCAGTGGACTGGACCTCAACTCCCTTGTTGACATGATTCCTGATGCTGCTCTGAGCATGATCCCAGGTGGCAAGGCTGCTATTAAGATGGCACTTCCGCTAATCCAGGGCGGCGCTGATAAGATCATCGACCTGATTGGTGGCGGTTCTGGTGGCGGAATCATGGACACCATCAAGAACCTTGTTGGTGGCGGCAGCGATGACACTGGTTCTACCACCCCGACCACTGACCCGTCTACCCCTTCTGAGGGGGGCACCAGTAATAATACTTTCCCGGACTGGGATCCGACTGATGACAGTGGTTCTACTGATACTGCGGGTTCCACTGACACCGCGGGCTCCACCGATACTGCAGAATCTACCGACACTGCAGATTCCGAGACCAGTGAGCCAACCACTGAGCCAACCGACTCCGAGTCCACCGACTCCGAGTCCACCGACTCCGAGTCCACCGACTCCGAGTCCACCGACACTGAGTCAACCGACACCGAGTCAACCGACACCGAGTCAACCGACACCGAGCCAACCGACACCGAGCCAACCACCGACCCGAACGAGTCCAGCCCGTCCAACGGCACCGGCTCCAACAACAGCGGTGAAACCGACAACACCACTGATACCGACACCGAAGACACCACAGAGGACACCACCGACACCGAAACCACCTCTGCACAACCCACCACCGTCAACGACGCCCCTGCCGCCGAAGACACCACCACAACCGCAGCCCCCAAGCCAGAAAACACCACCCCAACCAACAACACCAAAACACGCACCCTTGCTAACACAGGTGCCCCAGTAGCCCTGGCCGCGCTTGCAGGCATGAGCCTTGTCGGTGCTGGCGGATTCTTCGCACGCCGCAAGAACAACGCCTAAACGCACAAAATCAAAGACCCCTTCCAACAGGAAACAATGTCCTGAGAAGGGGTCTTTTGTTATGCTTGACCACATGGCAACATACATTGCAGAGCTCTACCAAGAAGTTACCGGAACTGTAGACAACGAAACCACCGCAGAAAAACACGACACCAACACCGACATCTTCATCCAATACGGCTTCGGAGCAGTAGAAAAAGACCCTAATACCGTAATCGGTACCGCATGCGTCCACGTCCGATTTAGTACCAACACCGAAGACCACAATGAACTAGAGCGCGAAGCCCTCAACAACGCCCCCAACATTGCTGACGTAGAAAAATACTTCGGCTATGTGCCAGTATGCAACCGATGGCATGTATACGAAATACTAGACGAAAAGAACCTCTAAACCTCAGTGCCAGCAGCTATCTCTTCCAACAAACGACGCTGCTGGCGTTGTTGTTTCTTGTAGTGCAGAACTGATTCCCGCTCATATCTGATACGACCATTTCCTTGGTGGAAAACAATTTTCCCGTCATTAGCAAGCTGTACTACCTCTGCTTCACTAAGACGCAATACCGCGGCGGTATCCCGCAGAGTAAGAAGCTGTGGCAGATGCCGTATTTCTACGTCTTGGTCCTCGGATACTGCAATGAGTGCGTCGTGTAGAACTCGTTGCAGCACCTTTGGCAGTTCTATCTCGTCGCCATACTGGTCTGTAAGATGAACACTGAAGTCGTCGGGAAATGAGACGTTGTCAAGGCTTGCGGCGAGGTGGATTTTCTTTGAGTTGTACACGGACAATGCTTTCTGATTTCGGGTTTGCTCTGCTGTCCATAATGCTACCGTGTGGTGAGTGTTTTGGCGAGTCGAATAATGTTAACCTAGACTCAGCACCCCTTAACTGATTGAAGGACACTTCCATGATTGAAACACACGACAACACATACTCAGTAACACAGGTATCCACATCCGTAACCGCTAACGGCAACGACCACAGTTTCCTATCCACCATGGACGCTGATAACTACGTTGTCACCGAACCCACAGCCGAGTGGATGTACATTGCTGACCACGTCTGTGAAATCCTCTGCACAGGGTCCGCGTCAAGCGTATGCCTGCAGCCAGACGAGATCACTGCGATTAACGCAAAAGTAGTCGCCGAAGACGCAGAGGGTGAGCGTGCCCAGTTCCATTTCGTGTGGAACCCAGATGGTAAGGTATACAACATGCAGGTCAGCAGCAACCACACCGACCTGTGCGACGCACTGCACTCTCGACTGAAAACGCTTTTCAACTAAAGGAGACTTCCATGACCCTCGGCCCCCTAGAACCCACAAGCAAACAATGGTCCACCATCGAACCAGACAACACCTACCTCGACAAAGTAGACCTCGATGAAGAAATCAACGCCTACATCGAAGTAGGAGACGAAACCCACGAGGCTATCGAAGTAGGAGTCACCGAATACCTCGACTTCCACCTCGACCATGACAACATCGACAAAGACCTTCTCGATGAAGACAACTACCTCACCCATGACGCTTTCAACCGCATAGAAACATTTTTTACTCAACAACTCAAAGACGCCTACTGGGATGCAGAAACTGTTTCACTACTAGGCGACAGTCTCGACGTTGACGACAGTGTAGGCGGAGACGATCCACATTTCACCGTCCGCTTCTACATCCCCCGCGACTACCAAGGCACAGTACAAGACGTACTCGACGAGGCTATTTTCCCGTTCTTTGCCTGCGTTACCAACGTGACAGATCCAGGAACGTTTAACTCCCCATACCTGTTTTCTAACGTCTAAATAGCATACAAAAGAAGGGCCAGGGATCACTTTTTCTCCTTGGCCCTTAACCTATGCACTTAACTATTTTCGGCACACACACACCATTCATCAATACTGATGCGCTCACTCTCCACATCAACAAACCCCCGCGCCACATCCTCATCACTAAAAGGCACCAAAATGTCCCCAGGCGAACTACCCTCCCGAGACACGAACTCAAACCACTGCCCCGGCGCGACTTCGTTCGGTTGGTATACGTCGTGGAATGCTTGGGTACGATTCATGTACACGCGAACACGCTGGTTAATCACATCTTCTGGCAGAGTGGCATTAAGCACATACCCAGCACACTCTCCGGGCATTTCCTTCGCCAGCCACGAAAGGACGCGCGCGCCGGGGTAGCCGATGAGTTCTTCTGTTTTGGTTCCGAAACGGTGTGACATAGTTTTTCTCCTACTTGGCGTACAATGTCCACTGCGCAATGTCGACGGTGCTGCCAAATATGTTAATCGTGCCGCGGTCTGCGTCTTCTGTATTAAACCCTACAAGCCATTCTAGGTTTTCTGGGTCGACATCTTCAAGTACGTAGTTAAGCCATCCACCGTGTTCTTGTTCACCGTCGGGGAACATGCTTGTAAATTCGGCGTTACGTCTCATGTAGCTCTCAGCTGTGTGGGCTAGGTTGTCGACGGCGCATGTGGGGTTGAGTACGAACCCCGTATAGTCATTGGCGTGGTCATATACGCGGGCCGTTTCTTCTTCGACTGCTACCAGCATTTCCCAGTAGCTTCGACGAAGAACCTGGGATACAGAGTCTCCAACAGCCATAAGTGCCTCCCTCTACTTAGTGCAAGTCGTGTCGATATAGTCAAAGAACGGATAAATGATTTCGTCGACCACGAATTGCACACTAGCATCTTGTTCAGGGATATTTAAAACCCAGCACTTTTGTCCTCCGTCAACAAAACTCAATGAGAGTCCTGCACGGTCCTCGTCTAGAACTTCCCACAGGCCGTTTTTCACATCAGAAACGTCAACGTCTGCAGCCTTGTCTTCTGGGACATACACCGCGGCCTTTGCTGTATCCGTGGTAGAAACCTGGCCGCGGACACCGTCGTGAAGATCTACTTCGTACACGGTTCCGTCCAAGTCAATATCGGACCATAATGTGTGCTTGTGGGCTAGTGGGCCGCGGCTTGTGTCGAGTGCGGGTGCCATAAAATAGGGCCTTTCTTTAAAAGGTTTCCGTAGTTGATAGGTATACTGGGCAATTATGTCCACGTTCGAAAATTATCTTAACACACCCCTTGCTGACGAGAATTACGCCACCCTCTTTGGGGACTGCCCGGCGCTTATTACTGCCCCCCACGCTGTAGAACAAACGCGCAATGGTGCTGCGAAGTGGGCGGAGCCGGGTACGGGTGCTTTGGCTCGTATGTTGCATGATGATCCGGGGTGTTTTGCGTTGGTGAAGACTCAGAATTGTGGTGATGATGCTAATGATGATGGGTCGAGTGTTTTTCGTGATGATGCGGTGCGTTTAGTTAATGAAAATGGCATTAAGTTTGGGTTGGATTTGCATCAGGTGTCTCCGGATCGTGAGGAGATGATTGATGTGGGCACTGGGTGTGGTGCGAATGTGGAGGCTTTTCCGAATTTGGGGTTTGTGGTAGTGGAGTCTTTTGACGAGTATGGGTTTGAAAATCTTAGTGTAGATAAGTTGTTTCCTGCGCAGAGTCCGAATCGTGTGTCGTCGACGTTGAGTCGTGAGTGTGGGATTGCGTGTGTGCAGATTGAGATTAATACGCGTTTGGTAAGCCCGGAGTTTGATGAGTTTGCTCCGGATCGGGTGTTTGAGGCGTTGCGGGGTGTGGTGTTGCAACTTTGCTAACACCATGTTAGTATTTGGGACATGACACCAGAAGAAGCACGCACAGAACTCAACCGCACCCTACAACCAGGCTATGCAGTCGTAGACATGGAGCGCCACTGGGCGGGTGTTGCAGCACTGAAAACACTCGCCCAAATTAACGACGAAGACTTCGACAACCTTCCCGATATTGACCAAGAAAATGAATTGCGCAAGCCCCGTCCGTAAGGGTGGGGTTAGCAAGGCAAGCATTTTCCTAAATGCTAGTTATTGTGTATTATAGACCACGTGAGTATAAAACAGCGTCTTTACCCTGAACCGCAGCAAGAGCGTGATCTTGTGGTTCATTGTGGTCAGGCACGTTTTGTCTACAATCTGGGATTATCTCAGCGGAAGGCACTCACACAAACTTATCGCCGACACGGAGTGAAAGTTACTTACAATACACAGTGTAAAGAATTAGCTCAGCTGCGATCTGAAGTGGACTGGCTTCGTAAAGGATCTTCTGACGTACAACAATCTGCACTTCGAGACCTTGACAGGGCGTTTGTAAATTTCTTCAAAGGACGAACCAAGTACCCTGTTTTCAAAAAACGGAACAGCAAACAATCATTCTGTATCAAGAATGTTTCTATTCGCCGCTACAACAAAAGAAATGCTGGAGTACACGTCCCTAAAATAGGATGGGTAAGATTCCGCATTTCAATGAAGTGGTGGCAGCTAGAACAAGCGACGAGCGCTCGTGTTTCGTATGTTAACGGAAAATGGTTCGTTTCTTTTACAACACCGCCGCCTGAAAAGAAACACTCAGGGACAGGTGTTGTAGGAATTGATCGTGGAGTAAAAATTACTGCCATGACCAGTGACGGTGATGAGTTAACTATCCCCGAAGGTGTGTCTAGTTCGCAAAGATACATCAACCTGCAAAAGGCTTTGTCTAGAAAAGACAAGGGCTCTGCAGGTCGAGAGAAAATTCTTCGTAAGATGGTAGCTTGTCGTTTTAAGGTTGCTAATCGGAGAAAAGAGTGGTTAGAAACCACTACTACAGATCTTGCTCAGCGCTACGCGTGTGCTGTGATTGAGGATCTGAAAACATCGTCTATGACTAAACGCGTTCCAGCTAAAAAGTCTTCTACGGGTAAGTATCTACCTAATGGTCAGGCTGCGAAGACAGGGCTTAATCGTTCTATTTCTTCGTCTTCTTGGTACAAGTTTGAAACTCGTCTAAGCGATAAGATGGATGTTGTGAAATGTCCTGCTTTTTATACGTCGCAGCGGTGTTTCCGTTGTGGTCACATTAGTGCAGAAAACCGCAAAAGCCAAGCTGTTTTCTCTTGCGTGAAGTGTGGTCACACTGATAATGCGGATCATAATGCTGCGCTTAATATTAGGGAAAGTGGTTTGTCCCTTATTAATAGCCACGCACCGCGTGAGGGCTTCGCGTTGTGTTTAAACGATGGGGAAGATCCTTCCGGGAGAATCCTTACCTCCGACCTAGTCGGAAATCCTCACCCGTAAGGGCGAGGAGGAAGTCAACTAGAACACCCCTTCCTGTCTCTTAAGGCTTAAATCTATGCGCACCATCACTGTTACCGATAATCAAGACGACCCAGAGTACGACGTGAACGTCAACCTCGTTCGCAATAACCAGACGCAGCGCACACTGCCACTCACGTATGATGAGGCTACATCCCTGCGCGACAGTCGCAACGAGTACCTTTAACCCACACAAACATCCCCGCTAGTACATGATACTGGCGGGGGGGTTTTGCTGTGCTTTTAGAAGAACTTATCCTCAAAATCCGGAACCAAAAAGCATGCATCCGACGCGGAGATGTTTACAAATGAAAACTCCCCGTCACCCTCGTCCATAAAACGAGTAGCCTCCGGAATGCCTTTATTTTCTGCAATCACTACAAACGTACCCTCCTGAATTGGAGACTCCTCTACCTCCATAACAGTGTACGTGGTCTTTTCAAAAACACGACGAATCCCCTCGATCGGGTCACCGTCAATGTGGATAGTATCTGACACGTCAAAACCTTCCTTTTAAGAACAATGCTCCTCAAGCATACCAAAACGCCGCCCCGTAAGACCCGTAAGGAGTCCTGCGAGACAGCGTTTAGAAGGATTTAGCGACCAAAGTTCTGTACAACGAACAACTTTCCACTAGGTGCTACTGCAACTCCTACGCCCAAAGACTTGGCGCGAGGATCAAGCATGATTTCATTGTGCGACGGGGATCCAGCAAACAGCTGTACTACCTCAACGTCAGAGTAGTCGTCCCACGCCTGCAGAACGTTTTCTCCACCGGCTGGGATGTTAGAGGGGTAGGCATTCCAGTGCTGGGGACGGTGTTGGAGATTTTCGGTAGTGGCTAGGTGGTTGGCCCAGTTTTGTGCCACACCGTTTAGGGCTGCGTCGTTGCGGACGGGGGCAAGTCCGTGTGCTGCTCGGTGTGCGTTGGTTTGGTTTACGATTCCATTGACGCGCTGGGGCTGTGGGGTTACGCCGCGGTGCTGGGGAGTAGGCTTCGGGGCTGGCTTTGGTGCCGGTGCTGCAGGTGTGTTAAATCCAGACGATAGGTTGGGGATTTGGGAGCTGAAGTTTCCTACCGCGGTGTTGATCTGGTTGACGGTGTTTGCGTACTGGGTGTTGGCCTGGTTGACAAATCCTTCAACCTGGGCACGGGCCTGGTTGATGGCTCCATTAAACTGTGCGTTTGCCTGGTTGATAGCACCGTTTACCTGGTTGTTGAACTGCTGTGCTGCAGCGTCAAGGCCGGAGGTGTAGGAGCTTAGTCCGCTAATTTCTTGTGCGTTAGCAGCAGGGGCTGCGAGCATGCCTGCGATAGCCATGGCTGCTGCGGTGGCGATAGAGGCAATCTTTCGGGGGAGACGATTCAGGATTCGCATAATAGGTGACATTACCTTTCCAATTAAAAAGTGACAAAAACAAACCAATTTTGTTTTCACAAACCATAAAACCACAAAACAACAAACACCGCAACCCAACACCCCCAAACCTGCTACACTCAACCCATGGCACTTTACACAGACACTACACACGACCACGAATACACCTTCTACCGCGAAACCACCCCCAACAAAGACCTCTACAACACCCTCCTCAAAGAAGAACGCGAAAGCCCCGTCACCACCACCTACGCCACCGTACGCGACCTCGCCGTATTCACCCCCTACCGACTCATACTTGAAGACACCCAAGGAATCGGAAACAAAAAAGAACGGCTCACCATCCCCTACACACAAATACTCGCCTGGGCCACAGAAAACGCCGGAAAAACAGGACTCTCCGGAGAACTCGTCATCTGGACACGCCTCGGAACCTTCAAAATCAACCTCCGCAAAGGAATCGACATCGACCGACTCGACCGCATCCTTTCCATCGCAATCTTCCGCTAACCCCACCCACAAGCTAACCGCAACACAACTATGCGACCCAATATTTGCACAAAAAATACACGACGCTGCACTCCACAACGTCGTGTTCCGGTCGCATAACACTAAAACATGGTCCTAGTCCACAATCGGATCGTTATCCTCATCGATGAGGACCCAACCTTCCATGGGATCAACACCCCACTTTTGCTTAAAGTACGTACAAATAGCACGCTCAGGGGCCTTAACAACAAGATCAATGAAACCGTTATGCAAAGCATCATAGATACTTCCCTGCTCTCCCCACAAATCAATGTACTTATCAAAGTCAGGGTTTAAGCGGATATAGTCGTGCAACTCAATAGACGCAGCATAGTCGCCTAAACGCTCCGACTGGCAAAGATCATCAACAACATACCGTGAGCTCGTTCCGTCCTCAACACACTTTTCAAGCTCCTCCGCCGCGGCGTCATAAACTTCCTTAAAATCGTCTACCTTAATACCAAGCTGGGATTCTAGTTCCGCATCGAAAGCTTCAAAGGCGGCGTGAACGAATCCGTCTGCGGTCTGTAGGTGCTCAGGGATTGTGCTGTTCAAGGTAAAGGTTTCCTTCCGGGTTGTGTCCTGCATATAGCGTAGCCCACCGCTATTAGGCTCCGCAAATGCTACACAAGACTGCGCACACCAGAACCAATAGCCAAAGCAATCAAAACAACACACACCCACCGAACAGCATCAGCCGACAACACGCCGTGCATTTTGTTACCTAGATGGAACCCCAGCCACGAAGTAGGAAGCGCCACTACGGCCATAACCAGCACCAGCGGGGTGAGACCACCGAGCAGTACAATCGGCACCACACGCAGCGTGTTAATGATGTTGAGCAGCCACATCACCGCACCGCGTGAGGTATGAGCATCCACCTCGCGCTGCACCGTCATGGAAGTAAGCGGCCCGTCCATACCAGTGGTAATGCCCGCGACACCAGCAAGTGCTGCCATGCCGCGAGTGCCGGGATACTTTGGCGTGATGCGGAAAATAAACAGCAGAAAGATAATGCCGGTAATCGACAACATGAGAACGAACATGCCGGTCTCCACTGCTTGCGACACCACAGCGAGCACTAGCGCTGTAGCCCCCATGCCGCCAGTTTGCCAGCCAATCGTCTTATCGAATACAGGCGTACGCATGGGCTCACCACTTTTCAGGCACGCCACCCAGCCGCCCGCCAAGTCAGCAATCGTCAACATGCCGACCAGTTCTAGCGGGTCAACAAAAAACGACCCGATGCCAATAATGGGCACAGCTTCGGCAAACCCGGTGATTCCCTTCAGGAAGTAACCCGCCACATATGCCACGGCGAGCACGACAATAGCAGTAGGGTCAACGCCCCATCCGGCAAGCAGACCCCCCACTATTCTGCGGCCAGCCACGCACGTACATGGTTAGCAACATACTGCTCGTCCACCACATCAGAAATCACGCGTACGTCGTGGTCAGGGCCAGGATTAACCGCTTCGACACCCTCTTGGGAGCGGTCTCCTAGCAGGTAGGTCAGCATGCGCTCACGCCCCGAACCACCCACCACAGTCACACTAATCCGACCTTCTCGTGCTTCCGGTAACACGCACGAACAATACCCCACCACGTCAGCACCATCCACAGTAGATGCAATACCAGCACGCACCATCTGCGCAGTGCGGATTACCGACAACACAGCATCAGCCATTACGCTCCCTTAAACAACCACTTTTGAATATGATCCACAGCAAACTCTTCTGTTATTACATCAAACTCAGCAGGACGAATCTCATACACATCGCAGCCCGAGTCAGCCTTAAATGATTCAACTTCCCTAGCTGTGTACTCGCCTACAAGATACAGCAAACAACGCTCCTGACCTGCAGAAGATTGCACTGTCACAGAACCTCGACCCTGACCGGATTGAACAATCACGTCATAGTCCAGACCTTTAACGGCAGACACAGCACCGTCATGCACACGCTGCAGCACATAGTCGCTATTTACCAAAACGCGCACCCCCAATCTGGTTCAAAAACAACCGCGCCACCGTAAACCGACGATCCTCCGTCAACGGATCAGAATACGTCCGACCCTCAAACTGCTCAGCCAACGACCTACGAGCACAATCCTCCAACGCCTGCAACCCACCAGAAGACACCTGCATCGGGCTCTTACTACGCCGGGCAATGTGCGCACCAATACCAAACTTCTCTAGCGCATAGCGAATAACGACCTTATCCTGATCCCACTTCCCGCCGCGAATTGCATACGGATGCAGTTTCGCTACACATTCTATGGCCTCATGCGTCTGCCACACCTTGAAGTAGTTAGCGTCACTGCCCAAAATTCGCTCATAGAAATCAGGAATGAACCGTCCGCGGACAAAACTCTTCTTTAGCTCTGCAACCACTGCCTCTTCCCACGCCCGTACGGTTTCTTCGTCCGTGTCGCGCGGTGTAAATTCTTTACCACCCAGAAACAGACTATCTGCACCAGATGCAGAAACGATAGGGGCCCCAGGGAGTACTCGGGCTACTTCACCCGCAACAGCATGCAGGATTACGCCTGCAAGAATTTCCCACGGCTCTGTCGTGTCTAAAAGGGAAACAGTGCTGCGGATAAGGCCCCGCATCCTTTGCTCATCTGGGGCCACGGTGTGGTGCGGGATTTCTAGTTGTTCGCAGACTTCTTTCGCGGCGTTGAGCTCATCCATGCCCTCTTGGTCGTTTTCCCATGCGAAGGTGAATGCTTCTACCTTTACCCCGGCGCGGGCTGCGACTGCTGCGGTGTGGAGGGAGTCGATGCCTCCGGATACCATGAGGGCTAGTGGTGTGTTGGTGGTGGCGGCGATGTTTTTGAGTCGTTTTTCAACGTAGAGGTTGATAAGGTGTGCTGCGTCGTTGAGGTATGCGTAGGGGCAGGTGAAGGCGGGTAGGGTGTAGTTGTCGATGTATTCTTCGGAAGGTGCTGTCATGGCATTGATCCTATCGTGTTGTGTTGACGTCGAGTAGATACGGTCTCATGGTACACTAAAAGTGTTATAGTCTCCATTTTTGCGTAGTACCTAAAGGGAATCTGCACATGAGCAACCGTGGCGAGTACCAATCAAACCTACGAAACTTGCGCAGAAAAACACCTCTAGAAGTGGAAGAAGTTACTTTGCCCAGCGGAAAAACTCTCAGAGTACCTACCCTAGAAGAGACTTTGCGAATCAAGGCCTTCTTGATTGTGCAAAGAAACCAGGTCCGAGACTACCTCGATGTTGCAGCCTTATCAGAAAAGATGGAAGTGTTCCAAGCCTGCTCCGTACTTTCCCGTATCGACGACTACTACGAGGAGTTCACTCACACCCAAGGATCGGTTTTGTCGGAACTCGTTGCCCAACTATCCGACCCAGACCCACACGACGCAGAAAACAAGCACAATCTTGCTGAATACAAAGGAGTCACCAATGGGTGGGGATCATGGGAAACAGTTGAAAATGTATGTAAAGAAGTAGCGTCATGCCTAGCATAAGCAAGCACATGTTCCGCAACGTCAACGCGTCACCTGCAGACCCTATTGAATCATGGCCGTACGAAGTATATGCAGCAACGCTCCAGTACGGGAACATTTTTGATTGGCGTGTTTTCTCCCAAGAAATCCGCCGAGACCCCTACGGGCCTGTGGCGGATACAATGTGGACGGTGGTACATGAGTTGCCGAACCTGGATATGTCCCCGCTGTTTTTCAGTATTGTCGGACATGCCCGCGGTGATAAGGATATTTTCAGCAAGAAACTACCCGGCAGGGATCAAGCCCGACGCTCTAACTATTGGTGATGTAGATCTCTATCATCTCATCAAGCGCGTCCTTAGTTGCTTGTGCTGTGTAGTCCATATCAACGCTGCCTGATTCTTCGATCTTGTCATCCAGTTTTTGAATCAGGTCGTTTTCGTGCTGCTTTAATTCTTTAGCACCTTGCTCACTGAGAGTATTAGGGTGCCTATGGCGATACAGCGTGATCTCGGGGTTGAAGAAATTCTTTTCTGCAGAGTATGAGAAGCGAATACGCCCGCTAATGCCCTTGTCTCGGACGAATATGGTACAGATTCCTTCGCGTGCATAACCCCAGTATTCCATGGCGTCGACCAAGGGCACACCGGCGCGGTTGAGGGCTGCGTCGAAGTTTTCCATGTCATACACGTGGTCTGGGTAGTCCATGAGTTTTTCCTCTCTTGGGAGTGGTTTTCAGTATCAATAGTAGTTTCTGGACAGCAGGATCATCCAAGTACGCGGTCGACTTCAACAAGATTCCCGCAGCAGGTGTCACGCTTCTACTATGACCCCACCAAGAGTAACACAATTAAAGTAACAACACTACAGTCCAAAAACCAACCCCTCCGTACACTCCAAACGAGACAACTCCCGCTCATCCACATCACGCGACGGCCCAGACGGAACATACACACCACCCACATAACCCCCACCAGACAACACCGCATCAACAACCTTACCCACACGATTATTCGCCACAAAAACCACCGGACACGGAGCCTCCTCTACACCCTGAGACTCATCCTCATACGGCACAAACTTATAAAAACGCTCCACCACCTTCGGCGACTGCAACTCACGAGCCGCCCGGCCACGAACAGAAAACACAATCGCCCTCGGCGGTGCGGGCAAGAAACTAGCCTCATACACACACGTTGATACAGCACGCTTGTGCGGAGAGTTTTCAGACACCATGATACCCCCGTCGCGATCCGAGTTGAAAGTTGGCATGCTCGACCACCATTTTGCGTCCACCATTGCTACAGCGCCGTCACGGTAGGCGAGGTGGTCAATGTTGGCGGATACTTTTCCGCGGTTACGAAGTTCAATGTCGTTGTAGACGCTCACACCCGGAATGCCACACAGGTTTCGTGCAGTACTTACCTCGCATGCCGCGCCGAAGAATTTTTCAAACCCGGCAACGTCAGTATCTGCCCACTGGGGCACGTCGCCTGTGGAGTTCATGTGGTTATATAGATCAACCATTTCCTGGTTGAGAGTGTCTTCGTCTACCAGGCCCTTTCCTGTGTAGAGGGAAGGGTACATGGCGGTACTGATGGTGTTGCCGCGCCGGGGTGTGTGGTGTTTTTTAGGTACGGTGACACGGGTGGGGTTGGGGTTTGATTGGTGTTTTTTGTGCCAGCGTTTTTTTAGAAGGTGGAAGGTGAGCCACCAGACGAAAAATGGGCTTAGGAGTATTAGGAAGGCGATGAGGACGGGGGGAGTGGTTTTTCCGCCTATGGGTGCAATGACGAAAATTGCATAAAGTATCGAGGCCAGCATTCCTAGTAGGAAGTGTCCGGCCCAGTTGATTCCAGAGTAGTGGGGTGTGTTGTCGAGTTCTACGATGTCGTAGTCGTCGAGGGTGCAGGGGGTGTGTGCTTCTGATTCGGGGATGTGGGTGCGTTGGGTGTGGGCGTGGTGTTGGTGGGTGGTGTAGATGTCGTTGAATAGTCCGCCTCCTGGGATTCCGTGGAAGGTGGTTTGCATAAGGTTCTCCTGTTTTGATTATTGTTTTTTAATGACTATTAGTTTACACGATTTTTGTGTAGTAACAACATCAAAACTATTCACAGGCCACACCGTCCCCGTCTCGATCCAGCCCTGGACGATACCCCGGCATACCAGCGTACAACGGCGAAGCACCAGCACTGCGCGCCTCAGCACAGTTAGAAAAATACGCGGACACAGGCTCCGGATCAGGCGCAGGAGCAACAGGTTCTTCCGGTGCTTCTTCCACAATAGGCTCTTCCACAGGGTCTACAAACGCGTGTTGTTCCTGCGGAGGGCTTTCTACTTCTTCACGGTCTGGCTCTTCTGCAGGCGGTGGTACAGGCTCCGGCTCTTTGGTAACGGTTTCTGTTTCCGTTAAAGTTGTCTCAACCGTCGACGTTTCCGTCACAGTCTCTGCAGGCTTATCCTCTAGGTCATCTTTTCCGATATGTGCGGTACACGACCCGAGAACAAAGAAACCCAAGCACAATAAGCCTGCAACGAATTTAGACCGATCCTTAGAAGTTTGAGCAGAATGCGGAGAAGCAGAAGAGTTTGTCATGGCACTAATTAAACCAGACAAATCCCCACAACACAGTGCAAGTTTTGCACTCTCTACCAACCAAACAACTACCTACACGCTACGACGACAAAGCTTCCCAAGACGACTCCTGCAAGGACAACACCCCTACATCGAAAGAGAGTGCTCTCCGACGAAATATCCATCGCAGAAACAACCCCTCACCTCCCCACTACCTCGCACAATCCCCCAGCCCCGGCAACTATGCTCGAAAACTTCCCACTCCTCAGAAGTGGTCACAGGAGACTCACTCCAGGAGTCTTTTCTTATGCAATCCAGCTAGTTTCAACAGAAAAACCGAAACCCGTTTCACGGTTCCGACTCTCGTACAACTGAAGTTTTCCAAAACCTCAGACAATCTGCGTCCCTCCAGCAGGACTCGAACCTACGACCTACGGATTATGATTCCGGCGCTCTACCAGCTGAGCTATGGAGGGTTAGAAACACCTAATAGGTAGCGCTCTATTAGGTGCTAATTCTAGCACGTATCACTATCACCGTCGACGGCGGTGGAATTGACAATACCGCGTGTGTCTTCTGGGTTGGTCAGAGGCATAGCACGCAAAGCGTCAGCATCGAGCATGTCTTGGGTGATCTCATGCTGCGCACGGATCAGCTCTGTGCGAGACTCTTTGTGTTTCTTAATGAGCGTATTAACAGCAGCAATCTCATCGCTAAGCTTAGTGCCACGACGGCGCAGTTCTTCGCGGTAATCGTGATAGAGTTTGTGCGAAATGGCTTCTTCATTGGCGCTCAAGAAAACAAAGAGATCCATATAGTTGTCATAAGCCTGTCGCAGTTCAGAGAAATCTAGAGTATCGAGAATATCTTCGTTATTGGTGAAGATAGTATGGAGGTTGTGAACGTAGGCTAAGTGACAGGGGTCAAGACGCTCTGTTACTGCTCGCGGTGCAGAGACAAATTCAGCGCGAGTAAATTCTTTTTTGTCTTTGCGAGAAAGTAAAAACTCTGGAGTATTGAAGTTGCAGAGTCCGTGCTTTTCGGATCTGTATACTGGTATACCCACAATAGAAAGTAAGAATGCCATGTTCATAACTACACCTATTGTTGTTTTGATAGGTTCAGCAACGGGTAATAGGTCTATGCCAAAAGATACTCCCCTAAGACCAAGTAGAGCGATTATTACTGTACCGATAAATGCTCCGATTGCTAAAAGCATTTTATTTTCTAGGTCAGTACTAAACTCAGCAAGCTTACCCTTTAAGGTATTAGTGTCTTTAAGTGAGTATTTGTTCTTGATGGCATTGACGTCGCGTGCAGTAGCGAAATCGCGCGGAACAAGATCAAAGAAGCCATGATCGAGGTTTTCTAGATTGCCTCGAACAACAATGTCGGGGCGGGTTGTATGTGTAGGTGTGCTGGTGATCTTTTTGTGAATAGGTGAGTCAGTCATGATGGTAGTGGTTCTGTGTAGAAAATAGTGCTTAGCGCAATATTACCGATTGCACCAAGTACCGCTGAAACGGTAGCCATAAACGCAGTTCTTTTCTAGGTTGTAGATACAACTTAGGAGGTGCTCCTGCACCTATGGCCGCTGTTACCATGGATTCTATCAGATCACGAGAGTATACGATCTCATTGGGCGGGTTTAAGCGACCGCCCCGTCTCCAAAGAAAATCCTAGTAAGCTGATTTACTTCCAGCGGGTCAGCAAGATTAGTCATCGAGGGGCATAATGCTCCGAGCTTCAGAATCAATCATTTCTTGACGGAGTTGTTCCGAGTCGTATGCTGCTTTGAGCTTGAATTCTTTTTGAGTGCCAATGACTTTCAAGATAGCGTCTGCTTCATGCTCTAGAGCAATGGATTTCTTATAGAGATTTTCAATGTACTCGTCACGCAGTTCAAAAGATAGTGCGTGTTTGTTGGTGAGTAGAAATACCAACATGTCCATGTAGGAGTCATACAGCACAGAGAACTCATAGAAGTCAATGCTCTGCAATATGCTGCTATCAGTGCTGAAGATTTCGCTGAGCTTAGTGATTAGCTTGTGATTGATCTGGTACATAGTCACAGGTTCTGGGGCGTAGAACTTGTGCTTTTCATTATCAAGAAACAGAGTTTCCAGTAGTGGCTTTTCTACGCGAATGAGTGTGTACTTTTTGAGAGGGTTTTTGTCTTTTGAGTTAGAAGAAGGATTTTTGTCTTTGGAGTTAGAAGAGTTGTATTTATGGAGGCCGCAGGTAAAAACAATTGTCAGTGCTGGGATCAAAAGAAAAAAGACTGGGTTGTCATACCTGCCCACTAGTAATACGGGACCGCATAGAATACCAACAGGAACGAAAAATGTAATTCCTATAGCAAGGTAAAAGATAACTGCTTCACGGCCCACTTCCCGCCATTCTTTTATTTTATTTAATAGTTTGTTTTTTCCTCCTAGTTCATCACGATTTACCGAATTACAAGATTGATCATGATGCTCTTTGAGTTTCATGAGAGTAGAAAAGTCACGCGGGGTTGTAGAATGGTAGTCTTCAGTGCGCGTTGTAGAGTCTGAGTCAGCCTCAAAGAGCTGGCTCATAATGAGCGACGGTTGGCACTCGGTAAGAATTGTAGGGTGCGTCTTAGGCGTCGGGTCTTTGATTAGTTCTGAAGACATGGCAAACACCACTCAATGTGAAAATAGGCTGTACAGTGCCCCCAGCAGGGATCGAACCTGCGACCCGCGGATTAAAAGTCCGCTGCTCTACCAACTGAGCTATAGAGGCAAACACCACACATATCGTGCGGCGTAGCGCCCTCAGCAGGAGTCGAACCTGCGACCTGAAGACTAGGAAACTTCTGCTCTATCCATCTGAGCTACAAGGGCTGACCCCACCCACTATACACAAACACCGTTACACACGCAAACTAATCACCCACCCGACGCAACTCCCTCTCCCGACGACGCCGCGCCGCACGATTCAACCCACCACCAGAAACATCAGACACACCACCAACCACACGACCACACAACACCAAACGCACCAAACCACACCGCACACGAACACCCACACGATCAAACGCCTCCGACGCCTCACGCTGATACTCCACCAACGGATTCAACTGCGCAATCGACCGCAACCCCACACCATCACGCAACAACTCCACAGCCTCCAAATGAGACTGCCACACACCATCCAACACACCCACCGCAGCAGCACGAGTAGCAAAACCAAACTCACCACCCTCATCCTCCACACGCAACCGCGCCGACTCCAACTGCTCAAAACCAATACGAGACAACGCCTTCACCACCGCCGGAAGAGACGACGAAGACTCCAACTCCTGCCGCACATCAAACTCCGTACCCTCACCCAACACACCAGCCACACGAGAAGCAACCTCACCCACATTCTCACCACACACAACCCGAGAACCCTTCACCACACCACACGACACCAACACATCCTCCACAGCCTCAACCACCATAGGACGCAACAACCACTGCCAATCCTCACTCAACAACGCCTCACGCTGTGCATACACCTCACGACGCTGCACATCCAACACCTCGTCATACTCCACCACACTACGACGAGACTCACGATCACGCGACGACACCTCAGACTGCACACGCACAAAATGCGACGCCATACCAGGAACATCAACCACACCATCCTCACGCACCTGAGACGCAGCCAACCCACGAATATTATCCACCAAAGAATCCGACGCCGTCTTCAACAAAATCTCGTCATCCAACGACACAAAAAACTCAGACGAACCCGGATCACCCTGACGACCAGCACGACCACGCAACTGATTATCCACACGCACCGAATCATGCAACTGCGTACCAATCACATGCAAACCACCCAACTCACGCACCTGATCCCCCACAGCACGGCACTCACCAACTACATCCTCATACTCATCAGCCCACGCCTTCTGATACTCGTCAGCCGACTCCACCGGATCAAGACCCCGGCCACGCAAACGAGAATCCAAAATCACATCCGGATTGCCACCCAACACAATATCCGTACCGCGGCCAGCCATATTCGTAGCCACCGTCACCGCACCAATACCACCCGCACGGGCAACAATCTCCGCCTCCTTCTCATGGAACTTCGCATTCAACAACTCGTGGCGGACACGCTTCTTCTTCAACAAACGAGACACCGTTTGCGAATCAGACACTGATGTTGTACCCACAAGCACTGGGCGTCCCTGAGAAGACACCTCTACTACGCGCTCCACTACCGCAGCCCACTTGTCTGCCGCGGTATTGTAGACTCGTGTGTCCAAATCCTTACGCACAGAAGGCTTATTCGTCGGAATCGACATAACCTCAACACCATACGTATCGCGCAGCTCCACAGCCTCCGACTGGGCAGTACCAGTCATGCCAGAAAGACGCTCATACAGCCCCAAGAAAGACTGCAGCGTCACTGTCGCCACAGTGCGAGTATCAGGCAGAATATCCACCTTTTCTTTTGCCTCAATAGCCTGATGCAAACCCGCCTCATAACGACGACCAGGCAATGCTCGGCCTGTGAAACTATCCACAATCAGCACCTCGCCAGAGCGAATAATATAGTCCTGATTCTTGTGGAAAAACTCCTTCGCCTTGACCGCATTCGACAAGTACGTCACGAAATTAGAATTGGAGTCTGTAAACAGCTTTGAGAATTCACCGTCAGCACGCTCCAAGCCGAGGCGCTGTTCTGCAAGGCGAACGATGCCATCACCTAAAATAACCTGCTTCGTATGACGCTCCAAAGTATAGTCCTCACCCTCACTACACTGGTGGGCAATAGAGGCAAACAGCATAAACAACGCCGCCTCACTCTCCCCACCATCGCCCGCAATAATCAACGGGGTACGAGCCTCGTCAATAAAAATAGAGTCAGCCTCGTCAATCAAAGCAAACACGTGAGCATCATCCCCGGCGCGCTGTACGCGGTGATCAAGGTCGTAGACCATGTTATCGCGCAAGTAGTCAAAACCCAGCTCAGTGGAGGTTACATACGTGATGTCCTGCGCATAGGCGTGCTTGCGCTCATCGTGAGTAGATGAGGTTAGTACTGTGCCTACACTAAGTCCTAAAAACCTAAATACTCGACCCATCCACTCCGCGTCGCGCCGGGCAAGGTAATCGTTGACGGTAACAACATGGGCACCGCGGCCTGTGAGAGCATGGAGTACTACTGGGGCGATGGAGGTGAGTGTCTTGCCTTCGCCGGTTGCCATTTCTGCCACCATGCCTTTGGCTAGGGCGATGCCACCCATGAGCTGTACGTCGTAGGGGCGCTGGTGGAGGACGCGTTGTGCAGCAATGGAAGAGAGTGCGAAGACTTCACACAAGGTGTCCTTGTCGTCGACGAGTTGTGGGTTGTCCTCTAGGGTGTGTCGAAGCTCGTCGATCCGATCCTGGATTTCATTATCATTAAGGTCGGTGTGGTGAGCAATCACCTCATTTTGAATAAACTCCGCCAACCCACGGAAACGAGACAGGCGAGACTTCTCACCAGTAGAAATAAGTGAAGAAAAAACAGACATAATAAAACCTAACCCCTAAAACCAAGCGCCAGACATAAACGGAACAAGACTGACGCCACTTAAAGCATCAATACCAATAACAAACGCGCACATCACTACCAAAAACACAATGACCGCAACAACCTGACCCACCAACTGACCAGGACGCAGCCACTTCGTATACGACAACTCTTGCGCCGATTCCTTCACCACATTCGGCCTATCCACATCACGCAGAGACACAATCTCACCCTGCCCGTAGTCAAACACCTCGGGGTGTGTCTCTACAACACCAGGATCAGCCTCGTGATACTTTTCTAAAATATTCGGATCAATGTCCGCACTACGACGAATACTCATAGGAAAATCTCCTTAGTAAATATGTGCCACAACAACAGCTTCGGCAATAGCAACCGCAGCCCAGAGCACAACAGTAAAAATATAGGCCTTATGAATGTTTCGCTCTGCAATCGTCGACGACGAGACAACAGTTGACGCCCCAGAGCCAAACATTCCAGAAATTCCAGAACCCTTATAGCGCAGCAAAAGAGTCAACCCTACAGCTGCAATGGACAAAACAATGAAGACAACAAGTAAAACAGTAGACAGTGTGCTCATGGGTTAAACCTCAGACTTTCGGGCAATAAGCTTAGATACATCATGGCGAACAGCCTTAGACTGGCCCTGGGGCATGATCACAGACGACGCCTTAACAACCTTGGTGCGCTCACCACGATAGGTAGCAATAGTAGACAAAGCTACGGACACCATAATCAGCAACGCGGTTCCCGCGAACGGAACACCCGCGGTGGAGTCGGTGGACTCAGGGTTGAAGTAGTGGATAGTCACATTCGGGATAATTGCTACCACAGCCAAGTAGAACGCACCTACAGACAATAGTCCCCGCATCACTGTCCACAGGTAGCGTCCAGTATCACGGCCAGGAACGTAGCCTGGCACGAACCCGTTACCCTTGGCAATATTTTCTGCCAGCTCATAGGGGTTGTGCTGGATTTTGGTGTAGTAGTAGGAGAAGAAAATGACAAGCAGTGCGGTCACAATGATGTACAGCAAAGAGGTTGGGTGCGTTAGCGGCACTACAACGTTTAGATGCCACCAGCCGCCTGATTTGTTTCCTAACAGGTTATGAATAATGACAGGCACCGCAACAATAGAGGACGCAAAAATGACGGGGATAACATTCGACTGGTTGACCTTGTACGGAATGTAGGTACCAATAGAAGCCATATGCCGCTTCTGTCGCGCATAACGCACAGGCACACGACGCTGCGCTCCTTCTACAAAAGTAACTACGACAAGCAGGACAAACACGCCGATAACAATGGCCCACTTCTTGCCAGAACCGTCGACCATATTCCACGTGGACCACAACTGGGCGGGGAAAGTGGAAGCAAGGGAAGCAAAAATCAGAAGCGAGATACCATTGCCCAAGCCCTTTTCAGTAATGATCTCACCAAAGCGCATCAAAATGATTGCACCCGCGGTCATTCCCACAGCCAATGCTGTAATCTCCAGACCGTTAAGCCCAGAGATGTCCTTAAGACCCGTTGCTTCAGGGTCCTTAGTAGACGCCGCCCATACCAGCATTCCTGCCTGCAAAGCGGCAATAACCACAGTCATGTAGCGGGTGATTTGTGTTAGCTTATCCTGCCCCTGCTGACCGAGGAGTCGTTGCTGAGCTACCCAAGGAACAAAAACGGATGCGAGCTGCATCAAAATAGACGCGGTAATAAAAGGTGTCACACCCAGGGCAAAAATAGACATCCGAGATAGTGCTCCGCCTGTGAACATGTTGAGCAGAGCTGTTCCTACTGCGTCACCAGGCTTGGTGGAATCACCTGCTGCGATACCGGGGCCGGGGATCATGGTTCCTGCGCGGTAGGCTGCGATAAGTGCCAGTGTGAGCAGGATTTTCGTGATCAGAGGTTTGTTTCGTCGTAAAGTGTCCACGTATATCCTTTTACCTAAAAGTACTTTGTGCTTTAAATACTTTATAACTGTAGCACGAACATACACAACACACGAACAAAACCACCCCTTAACCGGCACAACCTACCCAAAAACAATCTCCTCACCATCACCCAACTCACACACCACAACCTCGCGCCGGGAAAAACGGCACCACAGCCACGACACCATACCCCAGACACACACCGCCACCATAACGCTCGCACCAAAAACAGTAAACAGCCACCCATGCTGCTCCTGCATGCTCGGGAAAAACACCGAATACGTTGGGGTTTCGCCCCCATGTACTGGGGCAGTAACGATCCAGTGTCCTAACCACATACACACCAACACCGGAACAATAAACGCAAACTGCGACAGCACACGAATAACACTATGTGCCCACGGCCCAGAAAACAGGGACCCAACTCCCGACTGCAGAGCTCGCATGCCACCGAAAAGGATTACCGCAAAAATCATGGCAAACCATACCCAGTGGTGGAACCAGCTAAAGGGAGAAATAAGGCAGGCGGCAAGACCCACAGCTCCTACAGCTAAGGCCTCTTGCTGGGTGCGAAGCAGAAACCATGCTCCTGTAAACACAACTGCACACACGACGGCCACAAGAAGAACCCAGGTAGTTGTGCTGTCTGTGCCAAATTCACGGATCATTACCGATTTAATAGACTGCGCCGCGGGATGGTCATGGTCGCCAATGCGAGTGGAGTCGGCGATTTTCTCCGTCCAATAAACGTGGGCGTCTTCTACAGTCAAGTAGCCGATTCCCACTGTGGCAAGGAACGTGGCAAAACATCCGGCTGCTGCCCACCAGCGTTTCTGCAGCAAGAACAATACGCCGAATAGTGCGGGGGTGAGTTTAATTCCTGCCGCAAGTCCTGTTCCGATTCCAGGGAGTCGGTGTTTTCCGGGAAGGAAGTCCGCGGCGACTAGGAGCATGAGCACAATGTTGATTTGTCCGAAGAAGAATGTGCCTTGGATAGGGTCGAGTGCTAGTAGTGCGAACGCTGTGCCGATGGCGGCGAGTGTGGTCCAGGGGGTGATTTTTATTTTTAGCGACCGTATGACCATAAGGATCACGGTGGTGAGTGCTGCAAAGCTGATGGCGTGCCAAATTACTGTGGCGGATTCGAAGCTTGCTCCGTTCCAGAGGGAGAATAGCCATCCGGCGAATGGCGGGTAGGTAAAGGGCCAGGGGTCGATGATTGTGCCGTCGTAGAGGTTTTCGTGGTTGGTGACGCGTTGTCCGCCGAGGAGGTAGATGGAAAAGTCGAGGGGGACTTCCATGCGGAAGGCGTTGTCGTAGGTGGTGTGGTGGATTTTGTCGAGTAGGAAGTATCCGAAGTAGGTGAGTGTTGCGATAAGCGGCAGGGTGCCTTTGAGGTTTGTGGTTTTTGTGAACATGAAAACTCCCTTTTGGAAAACGTATTACTAATACAATAATACAAACCACAAACAAAAACAACATAAAGAAAACCCCCTCCCTGTCAACAACAAGGAGGAGGCCTTCACCCGTCAGGCTAAGAACTCACGCTCTCAACCAACCTAACTACTAGGCGCGGCGACGGAATGCAACCAGTCCAAGACCAGCCAACATAATAACCGCAGCTACTCCAGCAATAGCCCACACATTAGCACCAGTGGAAGCCAAGAAGCCACCAGGCACATAATGCACAGTCTCTACATCGTCAGGAGTAATCGGATCGCCAATCGGATTACCATCAGGATCCGTAGGCTGAGCAGTAGAACCAGCAAGGTTATGGATCTCAACATTAGAGACACCATCATTTACCTTGACAGAGTAAACAATCTCAACCTTCTTGCCAATACCAATCGGACCATTCCAGTTCAGCTTCGTTCCATCGAACTCAACCTCACCGACCTCTTCACCGTCGATAGTGGCAACAGCGTCATTGTTATACGCAGCGTGGTTCAAAACATTGGACAGATCATCGTGGATCTCAGTGTCCAAGTTCGTACCACCAGTGTTAGTGCCCGTAACCGTGTAAGTCACAGTATCACCAGCGTTAACATTAGAACCAGACTCCGGATCAGCAACCTTATCTAGCTTGTAACCAGGCTCACCCGGAACAGGGTGCTCAGTCTCAGCGTCCGGAGGATTAATCGGATCACCCGTAGGGTTACCGTCCTCATCTACCGGAACAGCCTCAGAAGAAGCATGGTTGTTAATCAGAACACCAGATACACCGTCGTTAACCTTCACGGTGTAGGTAATGTCAACCTGCTCACCAGGCTCCAAGAAACCAGTCCACTCCAGCTTATCTCCGTCGATCTTAGCCTCACCAGCGTCCTTGCCGCCAATAGTAGCCTTCGGCTCTACAGTGACATGAGCATTGTTCAAGACATTAGACAGATCGTCATTGATGTTAGCCTTCAAGCGAGTAGAACCAGTGTTGTGGCCGGAAACGGTGTAAGTAATATCCTCACCAGCATGGCGCTCAGTGCCAGACTCCGGGTCGGAAGTCTTAGTCAACTCGTAACCAGGACCGCCCGGAACCGGGTGCTCAGTTTCAACATCCGGAGGAGTAATCGGGTCGCCGGTTGGGTTACCGTCCTCGTCTACCGGAACAGCCTCAGAGGAAGCATGGTTGTTGACCTTGACGTTAACAACACCCTCGTTGATCTGGACAGTGTAGACAATGTCAACCTTTTGTCCCGGCTCCAAGAAACCAGTCCAGGTCATCTTGTCGCCGTCCAGCTCAACCTCGCCAGCCTCTTCGCCATCAATGGTGGCCTTCGGCTCTGCGGTGACATGAGCGTGGTTCAAAACCTTAGACAGATCGTCGTTGATCTCAGCCTTCAAACGGCTAGAACCAGTATTGTGACCAGAAACGGTGTAGGTGATGTCCTCACCTGCACGACGCTCAGTACCGGACTCTGGGTCAGAAGTCTTGGTCATCTCGTAGCCTGGGGCACCAGGAGTTGGGTGCTCAGTCTTGCCAGGGATCTCTTCACAGTTATCCTCAGCGTCACAAGCCTTAGCGTTAGCAGCGTTTTCCAGCTTCTCGCCGCTGACCTTACCAACGTTGACCTTGTAGACAATCTTTACAGTCTGGCCCTTCTTCAAAGAGCCTTCCCAGGTCAGGTTATTGCCCTCGATGGTCGGTGCAGAATCCTGCTCCTTACCATCAATGGTAACGACCGGCTGCTGGGTTACCTTAGCATCGTCAGCGACAAGAACCTTAGACAGGTCGTCAGTGATGGTTACCTTCGGGTAGTCCTTGCCTTCAGCCTTACCCTCAAGGGTGTAGGTGATTTCCTGATCAGGCTTTACCTCGGAGCCAGACTCTGGGTCAGCAGTCTTGGTGAAGTTAAATCCACCGTCCGGGTTAGCCGGAGTGCCCGGATCCTTGACCTTACCGTGAGCAGGGTCGTCATCGTTTACCGGGGTACCATTCGGGTCTGCCGGAGGTACGGTATCAGGGTTGTTCGGGTCATAAGAGTCGCCCTCGCCTGGCTTTACTGGCTCGCCAGTGATGGTAGCTGTATCGCCGTGAGCAGCGCCCTTCTTCAGGTCCTTAACAGGAACAGTGACCTCAAAGGTGGTGGACTCGCCAGCGCCCAAGTAGAACTTGGAGGCCAAGCGACCGTCATTGGACTTTGCGGACTCTACGAGCTTGGACAGTTCAGACTCATCGATGTTGAATCCGTTGTCAGAAACCTCGGAGGTGCCCAGCTTGTCAGCCAGAGATAGGTTAGTCAGGCCGGACTCGCCGTTGTTAGAAACCTCGTAAGTGATTTTGATGTCGCTTGCGGAAGCGTCAACGGTAGCCGCCTCGTTGAGGGAGTTAGCGTCTTCACCGTTGATCTTCTTTACAACGTTGACACCATTCTTAGGCTCAGGCTTCGGCTCCTCCGGAGTGGTCGGAGTTCCTGGATCACAAGACTTGTTAATAGCGTCTGCCAAAACTCCGCCCAGCTCAGACCAGTTGCTCTGGTAGTAGTCGTTGCCCTCCTCGTAGCCGGAGATTCCAGCCAGGTTAGCAGCAGCAAAGTCGCCCTGAACGGCGTCACCAATACCGGCAGCAACAACACGAACGCCGGACTTCTTCAAGGCGTTAGCAGCAGCGATACCACGCTCAGTGTTACGCGGCTTAGACCAACCAGGCTGAGCGTTCGGTCCTCCCTCGGCGGTGAAATCCTTGTTCAGGTCGGAGGACTCAGCATCCAGGGTTGCCAGGCCGTCAGTCAGGAAGATAACCAGCTTGGAGGCGTTATCGCCACCATCACCGCGGGGAATAGCGTTGAAAGCCTCTTCCCAGTTGGTGTGCTGCTGGAACTGTCCAACGTTAGTTGCGCGGAATTTGTTGGAGTAGACGTGATCCTTGAACTTCTGCAAATCACTCTGTCCACCGCCGATGTTGAACTTACCAGTCGGTGCAGCCTCCTTGAAGGCTGGGGAGTGGGTTGCAAAGGTCATCAGGTCCAGGGAAATACCCTTTACCTTGTCGTTGTCAGACTCGAAGTTGGAAGCGAAGTCAACGAGGCCCTTGCGGTACTCGTCCTTGCCTTCGTTCATAGCAACTTCCCATGCGGCCATCTGGCTGTGGCCGTCGGTGAGCTTGTTGAAGTCAGCAAGAGCACCTTGGATGTCTCCGCCTGTGGCCTTACCAAGGATTGGTGCCAGGGCCTGGCCCTTGGCAATAGCATCACCAATGTTGATGCCGGAGGTTGCCAGCTTAGTGATTGTTCCAACAGGATCCTTGGTCAGGCTGTCAATGCTGACGTCAGTTCCCGGAGGTACACCAAGATAAGACAGGAGGGAGCCGCCGAGGTAGTCCAGGAATACCTGGGTTGGGTCTCCACCATCGTTGAGGTAGTTAAAACGGTCTGCTGTGGAGAAAGAAAGGTCAGCCATCAGTGTGACGTCAAGGGGTCCACAGGCGTCTGCTGTCAGCTGCGGGTTGTCTGCAACTGCAGGGATGAAATCGCTAGAGCTGTTGTAGGCAGAACCCGCGTCGTGGTCCGGGTTCAGGGGATCGCCGCCAAAGCCTGCTTGGTTGTTCATCGGGACGTCGTAGTTACGGTCTTGGGTAATGTCTACCCAGTATCCGTAGGCGTCACCGCCGCGCAGTTCTTGGAATCGCTTACCGTCGAAGGAAGCTACACCTAGTCCCTTAAGTGCTTGGTAGCCTTCGGGGAAGGTGGAGGTATCTGGGACGACCCAGTACTTTCCGTGTCCTACGCCGTTGAACTTAACTTCACCGGAACCGTCGGCTGTGGTTGCGGTCTTAATTGCGTTTGCGTTAGCGGATGGGAATTTGGCGGGTCCTTCTGAGCCGTCGACCAGCTTAAAGGTTACTCCACCGATACCCTGTTGCTTGCCGTTTTCGAGGGTGCCGACTAGTTTGGACGAGATTGTTGCCCCACCGCTTTGTGCGAGTGCGGTTGCAGGCATGAGTCCTACTAGTACAGCAATTCCCACGAGTGCGGCTACAATCCCGCGAGCGGATAGAACGCTCTTGTGGGTGGTAGTCATGTGGTAACTCCTATATAGACTTCTTTAACGAGGTTCCTGCTCTGTGTCTGTCAAAGAGGTTTGAAGAGATCACAAGAGTGTCAAGAACACGGTATGAGTATAGCCGTTTGATGTGTGTTTGGTGTACTTTTTTGGAGTGCTTTTATAAGTCTGTGTGGTTGCTGCATAGAAGTTTGTTACTGTTTTTGTGTTAATTTGGGCCACTTGCGGGACGTTTGATGTTGTATTTTTGGAAAAGTCTTTTTCAGAAACTTGCACCAAATGTGACATGAGGCACGTAAAAGAAAGCACCCTCTAGCCAAACAACCAAAAGCTAGGGGTGCGAAAACTAGTTCAACAAAACTTAAAACACGTAACCGCCAACAATCATGCCCAACATGACAACCGAAGCGGCAGTACTAATCCACAACAATGCGGTATTAGCCCACCCAGAAGCAGAAACCGTCATGCCCTTCGGCAGCAGATGAACGTCATTCCATGCCTTGCCACCGAGTCGGAAAAATGGAGCAAAGAACGGAACTCCACTGTGGGTGGGGGCGTCTCCTGCAATGTGGGCAACACAGCCAAGTGCTGTTGCTGCTGCCAGCATCTGCGGTGACAACGTCTCCGGGGCAAGCTGTCCCAGACCAAAAGTAATAACAGCGGCAAGCACGTTGGAAATGAACGGGCCAAGGTCACGCATACGGTTCTTAAACAGTCCCTGCAATGCGAGGGATACGAAGAAGTAGGTAAGTCCCATTTGTGCCCAGAAACCGCCAAGTGCTACGGCGAAGTAGGTGATTGCCGGGGCGATAAGCAGTGCGAACAGTGCGGTGTGGGTGAGTTTGCGGTGCCCGTTGCTGCAGTGCTTGTCGTGGGGTCCTGCGGTGATGTTGACGGTGGCGGCGGAGATGGAGTTGGTGATTTGTGCTAGTAGTCGAGACAGCGGGCCCCAGGTGCGGGCGATGGTGGCTTGTGGGTGGTCGAGGTCGGGAAGGAGTCCTGCGCCTGCGGTGATGGCGGCGAAGATGATGGCAGTGGTGGGGGTGAAGTCGTACCAGTTGTTGTTGGTGGCGATGATGGTTGCTGCTAGTCCGGTGGCTAGTGCGCTGGTGGAGTGGGTTGGTCCCATCATGGTAGTGGCTCCTTGTGTTGGTTGTTTATTGTGTCTTTAGTGTATCAAGTAGAACAAGAAAGTCAAATTCGAATTTTAATTGGTAATTAAAATAACGTATTTAATTGTGTACGAGACAAACATGATACCCTCAACCCATGAGCAACCACCTAGAACACATCAACTCCACCCACAACGTCACCATCAATCACACCACAAAAACCGTCACAAAAACCACAGCGCCCAACAACCCCAACTACCACAACTTCACAATCGAGAAGGCTGTGTGGCGCGAGCTGGGAGGTGCCCAGTTCCCCGACGACCACACCGTCGTCATGGACTACTACGGTCCCGCAGGAACATTCGACACGTCCCATATCCGCCTTATTAAAGCCGCCCTTGACGACCTCAACGACGCGGTATCCGACAAAGCAGCTGACATCGGGTTAGTGCCGCTGGCGAACACCAACCGCGACGCTATCGTTGCCAAGCGCTGCGGCGGAACTGTCTTTGAAGCCGCCTACCTCGCTGCCCGAGAGATGGTGGCGGACCTGCCGAAGGACACCGTAACTCATTCTGATTTGCGGCCCGACAACTACGCAGTAGACGAGCACGGCAAACTACATCTCTTCGATTTCGAGTCCGCGGAACTAGCCCCGCACGCCGCCGCGTGGTCGGCATTGGTGATTTACCTCTGGCTTAATGAGCACCCGCAGGTGGGCGACGTTATTGACACCGAACTCTGGTCGCCGGAGTTCCTCACCTTCAAGGCGACATTAACCGCAACGCACAAAGCATGGAAAAACGGGCCAGAAGCCGCCCACGCACACCTACACTCCCTCGACTTACTGGCCCGACACTGCGGAATACCGCCAATTAGTGGTCTGGCAAACTAGAAACCAAGACCACCAACAATGCTCTCACCGGCTGCTGGAATAACCTGGCGGATTAGGAAGATAGCAACCCAACCAATCACAGCGACAATGAAAATCTTGATGACGTCCTTGAAAAATCCACCCACACCCTTATCATTATTGATATTTCCGTCATCAACCTTCAATGTCTCAAAGAACTTATAGATCAACGTACCCGTCACAGACAGTGGAATACCCACATACAACACCATCTGCAAAACCCAGTCAGCAAGACCTAAAAACTGATCCATTAGAAACCAAGACCTCCTACAACACTCTCGCCAGCAGCTGGAATAACCTGGCGAATCAAGAAAATCGCAACCCAACCAATCACAGCGATAACAAAGATCTTGATGACGTCCTTAAAGAACTCACCGACAGACCCGCCACCACTGTCGCCCGGTTTATTAATCTTTCCGCTATCAATCTTCAAAGTCCCAAAGAACTTATAGATCAACGTACCCGTCACAGACAGCGGAATACCCACATACAACACCATCTGCAACACCCAGTCGGCTATACCCATGAACTGGTCCATAACAAAACTCCAAAATCACAAAAATCAAAACTATCCCCCACAGTCTAACCCCCACAAACCACACAACCCAACAAAAAGAGCCCACTACTTTAAAAAAGCAGCAGGCCTACAGGGACCAGTCCGACACGACTAGGTCAAAGCCGGTAAAGCCAAGAGGGGTACGACTAAATCCATCCTCTAAACCCGAAAACTCAAGCGTCTCGCATCCCTAGCCGTCATTTGCAACGAAGCTTACCCTCATTACAGCGGCCCACACTCCCCAGAGGAAAAGCATAGGCCACCAAATTTTCAAAGCTCTCTAGTTCTCCTGTTCTGCAAGCAACTGCTTTAACCGATCATCGATGTCGGAGAGCTTCCTGACTGTTACTACAGCAAACACGAGACCACCTACCAAAACTGCAATACTTAACACGTCATAATCCCTCCATAGTTACGCAGGCCCACACACCCCAAAACTAACTCAAACCCAAAGAAGCAGTACACGCAGGCCACGCACCCCAACCCTGCGCCGCTTGAACCTTCTCCGCCACAGCAATCTGCTGCTCACGAGAAGCCTGATCCGCAGACGCCGCATATTCACCGCCACCGTACGCATTCCACGTCTGCGGATTAAACTGCAAACCACCCTGATAACCGTTACCAGTATTAATAGCCCAGTTACCGCCAGACTCGCACTGCGCAATCGAATCCCACACAGAACCGTCAGACACAGCCGGGGCAGGCTTAGACTCCACAGGCTCCACCGATACCTCCTCCGGAGCAGTATCCTCTACCGGCTCCTCCACCACAGTATCCTCCACCGGCTCTTCATCAACAGGCTCCGGCTCAGGCTTCTCCTCCTCCGGCTTCGGCTCCTCCTTCGGCTTCTCCTCCTCAACCGTCAACACAAACCCATCCGACAAACGCTCATCCACACCCGCAGAAACACGATTACCCTCGGCATCCACACCAACCTCACGCAAAAAATCCCCCACAGTATCCGCATACGTCACTACGTCATGAATATCCCCATCTGCCGGATCAAACCGAATACTCACCTGACGGTCCACACCAATACGATCAACATCACTCAACAAAGCCGAACGATCCACATCCACACGATCCGACTCATCAACCCCCAAATCAGAATCCTCCAACGCATCCCCCACAGTCAGGCCCAACGTAGAAACCTCAACCTCCTCACCCTCATCATCAATAACAACGTCCTTCATGGTACGAACCACAATTCCGTCGTCCCCAACCTCCGACAAAGCAGTATCCACACCAGGAGTAACACTATCCTCCGGGCCAACCTCCACACCAGCAGCACTCAACGCATCACCCACAGTGCGCGCCACAGAAGACACCTCCCGCGGCGAACCGTCAACATCCAGACCAACAGTAGAAGCACCAGCGGCATACACGCTAGACAACGCCACAACCACAGCGCCAGCCGCAGCGGAAGAACCAATAAGACCATGACGAACAGAAGACTTCACAAAAACTCCTAGAAAACGAGGACAGGGAACACAGTTAAACAATAAACAGCAACCACAATACCACAAAAACTCAGAAAAACACCCCACACGCGGCACAAATCACACAACCCCACAACATGATCCACAGAAACGTCGCGCCGGGAACCAAAGACTGCTACACTAGAGACCACTTGATGCTAGTACCTGTAGGTCAGTCACCTGGAAATAAGCCACCCGGCGCGGTGGGTTGTTTCTCGGGGGCTGAGCTGCAGCGAACACCATAAGTAACCCAAAATTTTAATACAGTCACCGGGAACTTTGTTTCACAAACTTGTGGTGCCAGCCGAGTCACTCTGAGGATCAATTTTTTGACTCTGCCCCATACAGAGAAGTAAAGGGACTGAAGCACGGCCACTGGCGTGTAGGACCGCACCCCGTGTTGTGGAGCACGGTACTGGTGATTGGGGATGCGCTTCTTAAGTACATATGCCCTTCAATTTTCTGCCTTGCAGTCAGAGAGCCTCTGGTCATGAGTTACTAATTTGTTCACGCTGGCTCAGGAGGTGCTCGTCGTTTACGAACCGCGGCGGGTGTCGTAGTGGGATTGCGAAGAAGCAAGTGTTGTCTTTGGGCTGGGATAAGTTGTTTCCCCTCTTGGGCTTCGGAGCGTTGGTATTTGCGCCTTGTGCTTAGTTGAAAATTTAATAGGGGCCGTAAGGCTTGTATTTGTGCTGGTGGTTTGCGTTTTGCCAACGTGTTATGCCGGTGCGGTAGAGGTCATTGCAGCTCTGTCACCGCGAGCGGTCTTACCTGCCTTTGGGCGAATGGTTGATTCTCTGAGTGCTTTGTCAAGTGCGTTCAGTTTTGAAAATGGTAAGGGCCTCGCGGTACTTCCCATGTCTTTTTTAGGTTTTTGTGGGCGTTTTGCACTGTTTTGCATAAGATTTTTGTTATTTGGAAAAGTGGGTATAATATTATAGTGTTCCGCAAACCTATAGTGCAACAGAAACCCCGCTTTTGTTATATTTCTCACAAACCCAGAAACATGCACTGAAATTTACCTATAAATTGCACATTCGGGGGGTATTCACAGAAATAACAAACACCTATCACCAAAACAAAAAACACAAACACCCACAACAACCAGCACCAACCCACACAAAAACCAAAGAACCCACACCCTCAGCACAAAGAACCGCCCAACAAGGGCCCATACACACGCGTTCTAGCCGCACCCCAGCTGCTAAACACCAGATCAAGCCTGAAGAACTCGTACTACGCGCCGGGTACATTACAGGCGCTCGCGGCGGTATTTCCTTGTTACGCCAGCTATGAGAGAAGCGCTAGAGCCTCATAGACGCTCATATTCGGGTCTGTGAACGATTTTTAGAGGATTGGTGTAGCTGAGTAGCCGAAAATAAAAACAAGGCCTCAGAATCAAATTCTGAGACCCTCTCGGCTTTACATGCGTTCTAGGTTTCTTGAGAGCCCTCTACAAGGCTTGAGCGAGTTTTTCAAATGAAAGCGAAAACCATTTTCAAGAAGGGTTTGCCTCGCGCGCGTAAGTAACAAGGTACAGTCATTAAGGCCTTTGTTGACTATGTAAGGGTTGTTGGAGTGAGCCGGAGTGCGAACGGAAACAACCTGAAACTTTTAGTCAACTGCCACTCAGACCCAGTTCCTATGGCACACCCTACCAAATTTTTTTGAAAATCGTTTTCAATAACGGGTTTTTGACGAATGTCTGAAATTTACCTATAAATGGATCTTGGTCGAGGACCTGAACACAGTTCTTGTTTCTAGGGGACTTCCTCCCTCACGTTCGTTCGGTCGTCACCCCGTCAAAACCCTGTATTCTAAATGTGTCAACAATGACTGATCTAAGGTAAAAGGACAAAGGTCAAAATAACAAGGTTCTTTAAGTAGTTCCTTGTTCCGCGTTTCCTTGTTCCGCGTTTCCTTGTTCCGCGTTTCCTTGTTCCGCGTTT
>ERZ1030898.15-NODE-15-length-54457-cov-24.464652_pt1 | contig 54457 bp, 46 predicted proteins | sample MGYA00517298_ERZ1030898 | MGnify/ENA primary metagenome ERZ1030898 (study PRJEB33718, sample SAMN03159684) | human skin metagenome | collected 2014-05-20 | study: EMG produced TPA metagenomics assembly of the PRJNA266117 data set (Human skin bacterial metagenome... | reverse complement strand
CGGTGGTGTCGTCCGGCAGCGTCGGTGCGGGGACCTCGGTGGAGCCGCCCGGGGTGACGGTGATCTCCGGCGGGTAGCCGCCGTTCGGCTGCTCCGGCTCGGGCTGCTCAGGCTCCGCATCCGTGCCTTCTGTCACGGTGACGTCGATCGTGGCCTTGGTCGGGTCCTTGTCGGGGCGGGTGATTTCGACCTCGACCGGGTAGGTGCCCGGGGTGGTGTCTTCCGGCGGGGTGATCACGACGGTGCCGTCGGGTTTGACCTCGACCCAGTCTGGGGTGTCCGGTGCCGGGGTGACGGTGGTGTCGTCCGGCAGCGTCGGTGCGGGGACCTCGGTGGAGCCGCCCGGGGTAACGGTGACTTCCGGCGGGTAGCCGCCGTTCGGCTGCTCCGGCTCGGGCTGCTCCGGCTCCGTGTCGGTGCCGGCCGGCACGGATGCCGGGTCGAACGGGTTCGAGCCCTTGGCCACTTCGTCCTCGTTGGACACGCCGTCGCCGTCCCAGTCGGACACCTGGGACATCGGCGTGCCGTCGACAGCCACCAGCGTGAACCGTGCGGTGACATCCTCGTCGGCAGGGACGCCCGGGCGGTAGGTGACGGTGACGTCGGCGGAGGCGTCGAAAAGCGATGCGAGCTCCGCGATCGACTCCTTGCCGGTGTACATCTTCGCCAGCGTCTCCAGCGTCGGGCCGACTGCGGTGATGTTGCCGTGCGCGTCCGGATCGGAGATGTGCCACAGCCCGTTGTGGTCGTGGGCCGCGGTGATGTGGGCCTCGGACACGTCAGGGACAACCTCGAAAGTCAGCAGCGCGGTGCCGGAGCCGCCGAGCGCCGCGGCGACAGGATCGCCGTAGCTCGGGTTGTAGGCCATCCCCGCCGTGACACGGATTTCCTCCGTCTCGTAGGAGCCGTCCGGGTAGCGGATGGTCACGGTGGTCGTGAACACGTCGCCGGGCTTCGCGTCGGCAGGCACGGTGAAGTAGGCCGTGCCGTCGTCGGCGATGACAAACGCCGGGTTGTCCACGGTGAACGTGGTGCCGGCCGGCAAGGAACGGTCGCCGACCTGCGGCAGGGTCACACGCGCGCCAGGCTGAGCGTGGGTCTGGTCCCAGAACGGCGTGTGCGTGGTGGCCAAGGACTGGCCCACGGTGAGGGTGGTCTCCACGACGTCCTCCGTGCCGTCCGGGTACGTCACGGTGATGGACACGGTTTGCTCGCCGGGCACGGAGGTGTCCGGTTCGGCGGTCCACTCGATGTGGGTGCCCGGCGGGAAGGTGTCGGCGTTGACGACGGCGGTGGCGGCCGCAGGGGCGTCCACAAACTGCTTCGTAAACACCGGGCGGGTGTCGGGCTGGTAGGACTCGTTCATCGGCGTCGCCGGAGCCTCCACGACGGTGACCTCGACCGGCACGCGGTCCTCGGTCTTGTCCGGGTAAGTCACCACCACCGTCGCAGGGACGGTGCCCGGCTTGGAGGTGTCGGGCTCCTCGTCCCAGGTGATGGTGGTGCCGGCCGGCAGGTCGGAGGCGTTTTCGATTGCCGTGGCGGCGTTCGGCGCGGGTGTGTCCACCACGGCCTGGATGCCCTGGCCCTGCGGGTCCTGCTGCTCGGCCTGGCTTGCAACGTCGACGGTGACGTCGACGGTGTCCGTGGAGCCGTCCGGGTAGGTCACCACCACCGTGGCGTCCTTCGCACCCGGGGTGGAGGTGTCCGGGGCGGATTCCCAACCGGTTGTGGTGCCGGCCGGCAGGTCGGAGAGGTTGGCCACGGAGTTGCCGGCCTGCGGCACGTCGCCGCTATTGACGGTCTGGTCCTGGCCCACCGGGTCGTGCTGGTCCGCCATGGAGCCGACAGTGACCTTGACGTTGACCTTGTCGGTGGTGCCGTCCGGGTAGGTCACCACCACGGTGGCGTCCTTCACACCCGGGGTGGAGGTGTCCGGTGCGGATTCCCAGGTGATGTCGGTGCCTTCGGGCAGCAGCTCCGGGTTGGCGATGGACCCGGACGCCTCAGGGGCCTCGCCCTCCTTCACGGACTGGTCCTGGCCCTGCGGGTTGAACTGCTGCGACTGCTCGCGGACGTCAACCTTGACCTTCACGGTCTCGCTGGAACCGTCCGGGTAGGTCACCAGCACCTCGGCGTCCTTGGTGCCCGGCGCGGACACGTCCGGCTCAGTCTTCCAGGTCACGGTGGTGCCAGCGGGCAGCTCGGCAGCGTTGACGATGGAGCCGGTGGCCGCCGGCACCTGCCCGTGGTTGGTGCTCTGCGGCTGACCCTCTGGGGTGAACTGGTCGGCTTGGGAGCGCACGACGACGGTGACGTCGACCTTGTCGGTGGTGCCGTCCGGGTAGGTCACCATCACCGTGGCGTCCTTGGAACCCGGGGTGGAGGTGTCCACCGGCTGCTCGAACTCGAAGTAGGAGCCGGCCGGCAGGTCGGAGACGTTGTCCACGGAAGTGCGCGGCACGACGCTGTCGCCGACGTTGACCGTCTGCTCGGCGGGTTTCGGCGTGTGCTCCTCGTTCATCGGGGTTTTCGGTGCCGCGACGACGTGGACGGTGACCGGGACGCGGTCGACCGTGCCGTCGGGGTAGGTCACCAGCACCACTGCCGGGACGTCGCCGGTGGCGGAGGTGTCGGGGGCCACCGACCAGGTGTAGGTGGCGTCGGTGGGCAGGTCCGCCACGTTGGCGATGGCGGTGCGGGCCGGCGGCGCGTCCACGCCTTCGACGGCGGTGATGTCTTGGCCGGCGGCGTCGTACTGGTCGGTGTGGGTGCGCACGATGACCTTCGCCGGCACGCGGTCCACGGAGCCGTCCGGGTAGGTCACCACCACTACGGCGTCCTTCACACCGGAGGTGGAGGTGTCCACCGGCTGCTCCCAGCTGAGGTTCGTGCCCTCCGGCAGGTCGCCGGTCAGGGAGTTGCGCGGGTCGGCGGAGTCGCCCTGGTTGACCACCTGGTCGGTGGCGGTGGGCTCGTGCATCGCGGCGTCGTCGCGCACCTGCACCACGACCGGGAGGGTCTCGGAGGTGCCGTCGGGGTAGGTCACCTGCACCTCGCCGGTCTTCTGGCCGGGCGAGGAGGTGTCGGGCGCGGTCACCCAGGTGATCTCGGTGCCCTCGGGAAGCTCGCCGGCGTTGTCGACGGAGTCGGCGGCGGCCGGTTCTGCGCCCTTATCCACTACCTGCAGACCCGCGTGCGGGGTGTACTGCTGCTCGTTGGAGCGGACGTTCACGCTGACGTTGACGGTCTCGGAGGTGCCGTCCGGGTATTCCACGCGCACGACGGCGTCTTTCACGCCGGCGCTCGAGGTGTCCGGTGCTGTCTCCCAGGTCAGCTTGGTGCCCACCGGCAGCGAATCCGGGTGGACGATGGAGGCGGCGGGCGTCGGCTCGTCGCCGATGTTGACGGTCTGGGTCCTGCCGGCCGGTGCGTAGTACTGCTCGTCGGTGCGCACGCTGACCTTGACGGCAACGCGGTCGACGGAGCCGTCCGGGTAGGTCACCAGCACCACTGCGTCCTTAGTGCCGGACGTCGAGGTGTCCACGGGGGATTCGAAGGCGAAGGTGGTGCCTTCCGGCAGGTCGCCTGCGTTGCTTATCGACGCCTTCGGGTCCACCGCAGCATCCCTGTTCACCGTCTGCGGCTGGGCCTTCGGCTCGTTTGCGTCCGCAATCGAGCTGACAACAATCTGGGTTGCGACCACCTCGGAGGAGCCGTCCGGGTAGGTGACGGTGATAGCGACATCCTGGACGCCAGGTTTGGTGGTGTCCGGCTGCGTCTCCCAGGTGTAGGTGGCGCCGGGCAGCTCGTCCGTGTTCGCGATGGAGTCCTCCGGGCGCAGGTCCTTGGCGCCGTTTTCCACGGTGCGCACCTTCGGCGCGGGGGTGAGGGTGTCGGCCTGCGGGCGCACGGTGACGGTGACGTCGACGGTGTCGGTGGAGCCGTCCGGGTAGGTCACCTTCACCTTGCCGGGCTTGTCGCCGGGGGTGGAGGTGTCGGGGGCGCTGTCCCACTCGACCTTGGTTCCTGCCGGCAGGTCCGCAAGGTTGCCGATGGACGCGGCCGCGTCCGGGGTGGCGCCGTTATCCACGGTTTGGTCGGCGGCGGTGGGGGCGTAGTCGTCGGCAAGCGGGGTGACGGTGACGGTCACGGTGATGGTGTCGACTGTGTCGTCCGGGTACACCACCCGCACCTCGACGTTGTCGAACGTGCCGGGTGTGTCCGTCGACGGCGGGTCGACGAACTCGAAGTGCGTGCCAGCCGGCAACGAGTCCGCATTCGCCACGGCGGCGCGGGCGTCGAGCGCGTCCTGCGCCTTGACCGTGACGTCTTGGCCGGTGGGCTCGTTGGTCGTGTTCATCGGTTCCGCCGGCTTCGGCGTCACGTTGACCTGCACCGGAATGTCCTCTGTGGAGCCGTCCGGGTAGGTCACGCGCACCACCGCGTCCTGGGTGCCGGACGACGAGGTGTCAGGTTCGGTGGCCCAGGTGAACGTGGTGCCGGCGGGCAGGTCGCCGATGTTGGTGATCGCCGACTCGGGGTACGCCTCCGCACCTTCGACCACGTCGATGGTCTGGCCCTCGGGCGTGTTGGTGTCCGACTGCGGGCGCACCGTCACTGTTTTGGTGACCTTTTCGGTGGAGCCGTCCGGGTACGTCACCACCACGGTGACCTGCTGCTGCCCCGGCTTCGAGGTGTCCACGGGGTTTTCCAGCGCCAGGGTGGTGCCTTCCGGCAGGTCGGCCTCGTTGGTCAGCACGTCTTCCGGGGTGACTGCTTGGCCGTTGTCGACGGTGATGTCGGCGCCCTTCGGGTCGGTGGTGTCCGAAAGCGGACGCACAGTGACCTTCACTGGCACTGTGTCCACGCTGCCGTCGGGGTAGGTGACGATGACGTTGGTGGTGTACGTGCCTGGCTTGTCGGTCGAAGGCTGCGTCTCAAAGGTGAACTTGGTGCCCTCCGGCAGGTCGCCGGCGTTGGTGATGGAGTCCTTCGGGTCCAACGTGCCGCCGTTGTCCACGGTCCGGTCCTGGCCCTCGGGGTTAAGCGCGTCGGCCTGCGTGCGCACGACCACGCTCACCGGGATCTTCTCGGTGGAGCCGTCGGGGTAGGTGACCACCACGACGGCGTCCTTCGAACCCGGGGAGGAGGTGTCGGGCGCGCTCTCCCATGCAATCTTGGTGCCCTCCGGCAGCGACCCTGCGTCTGCGATGGAGTCTTCCGCCTTCGGCGTGGCGCCGTTGTCTACGGTCTGCGTCTTCGCCGCCGGGGCGTACTGGTCCGCCTGGGTGCGGACCTCCACCTGCACCTTGACTTCGTCGGTGGTGCCGTCCGGGTACGTCACGCGCACAACGCCGTCCTTGGTGCCAGGCGTGGAGGTGTCCGGGGTGGTGGCCCATTCGATGCGGGTGCCGTCGGGAAGCTGCTGGTTCGGCAGCAGGGACAGCGCCGGGTCGAGTTCCGTGTTCTGGTCCACCACCTGCACCGCGGGCTGCGGGTCGTACTGCTCATTTTGCGCCGTCACCGTGACCTTCACGGGGACCTTGTCCACGCTGCCGTCCGGGTACGTCACCACCACAACGGCATCCTTGGTGCCCGGCGTCGTGGTGTCCGGCGCCTTCTCAAACTCGAAGGTGGTGCCCTCCGGGAGGTCGCCTGCGTTGCTTATCGACGCCTCCGGATCCACCTCAGCCCCATTGTCCACCGTCTGCTGCGTCCCGGACGGGTCGAACTGCTCCGCCTGGGAGCGCACGTGCACCGTCACCGGCACGCGGTCCACGGTGTCGTCGGGGTAGGTGACAATGACGTAGGCCTGCTTGTCGCCGGACGTGGAGGTGTCCACCGGCGACTCGAAACGGTAGAACGTGCCTGCCGGCATGTCGTCGGCGTTGGCGATGGAAGCGCGCGCGACTGGAGTGTCGCCCAGGTTTACCGTCTGGTCCTGGCCGGCCGGGTCGTTGGTCTGGTTCAGCGGCTTCGTAGGCGCCGGGGTGATGCGCACTGTCACCGGCACGCGGTCCACGGAGCCGTCGGGGTAGGTCACAACCACCACGGCAGGGACGTCGCCGACTTTGTCGGTGGAGGGAGCCTCCTCCCAGGTGTACGTAGCATCGCCGGGCAGGTCCGCAACGTTGGCGATGGCGGAGCGGGCCTCCGGCACGGACGTGCCCACGACAGCCTCGGTGGTCTGGCCCTGCGGGGTGAACGTGTCCGCTTGCGGGGTCGGCTTGACCGTGACGGCGGCGTAGACCGTCTCCTGGGAGCCGTCCGGGTAGACCACCTGCACGGGGATCTTGTACTCGCCCGGCTTGGCGCCCGCCGGCGGGGTGGCGGTGAACCCGCCGGTCCCCGCGTCCGACGCGGGCTGCGTGGTCCAGCCGGAAACGGGGTTTCCGGAGGCGTCGACAGGCGTGCCGTACGTGAACTTCGTGCCAGCCGGGACCGACGTGTCCGTCTGATTCAGCGTGACGGCGCTGCCAGGGAAGGTTTCCTTGGCGGTGTAGGCCGGTTGGCTCACCGCGTTCTGGCCCTGGGCGACAATGAAGGAGTCGGAGGCGAGCAGATCGTCGACGCCGCTGTACAGCGTCGCGGAGTACACGGTGCCGGCGGCCGCAGACGGGTCCGAGGACACCGGGAAGGTGCACGCGTTTGCGTCGGCGAGGGAGGACACCGGGCATTCCTTGACCACCTTGCCGGTGGTTTCATTGCGCCAGACAATGCGGTTGCCCTGTATCGGCGGGAGGGTGCCGGTGACGTTGAGTTTCGCGGTGCCGCCCAGCGGCGCGGGGTTGAGCAGCTGGTCGTAGTTGGGGATGTCCAGCTTCACCGGGCCGTAGGGCAGGACCGCGAAGCCGAAGTTGTAGAAGTTGTCGGGCGCCGGGTTCATGCCCGGCACAATTGCCGCGGCCGGATGGGGAGCTTCGCTTGCGTTGTCGTTGTACTTCTGGAACACGGGGGTGGGGAACGGCGAGTAGGCGTTCACCTGCTGGCCGTTCGGGTCCGTGACCCACATGTACATGCGCGAGTTGCCGGTGAGGTCCTTGTAACCGGTGCGCAGGGTGTACTGGCCGTTCGCATCGGTCTTGCCGGTCACTGTCACCGCGATCGGCTCTGTGCCTGCCGCGCGCATGTCCTTGAGCATGGCCTGGATCGCGCCGGCGCGCTGCGCCTGCGTGATCTTGGAGTCGTTTTCGATCGCCTCGACGCGCTTCTGAGCATCCGGAGTCAGCACAGAGGCGAAGACGTTGTAGCCCTCGAGGTTGGTGTCGCCGTCGCCCGTGTTGCGGGTGGGCGGGCCAACCTGGCGGTCGCCCTTGAGCGTGTCCTGCCACACGAAGCCGGAAATGGTGTCCGTCACGGACAAGGTCGTTGCCGGGTTGGACAGCGGGCCGAGCGGGTCCACCTTGACGTTGGGGGCGGACATGTAGTTCTTGGCGGGGTCCACCGCTTCGGTGAGGAAGATGCCGGTGCGCTGCATGTTGGTGCCGGCCAGCTGGAACATGCCGGACGCGTCCGCCGGGTACTGGCCCGATCCCGGCGCCACGCCGACCCAGGAGTTGGGCACGATGCCGCCGGATTGGCGGGTGTACACGTACGGGTTGCCGGTCTCCGGGTTGACCAGGTCTTTCTCCGCCACCCACAGGCGGTAGGCCTGCTGGCCGTTGCCCACGCCGGAGGCGTCGAACAGGTGGGGCTTGCCGTTGGCGTCGTAGAAGGAGACGTAGTTGCCCTTTTTGTCCTTGACCAGGTTGCCCTTGGCGTCGCGCATGCGGAGGTCGAAGGCGTACGCGCCGGCCGCCTGTCCCGCCAGCTTCTGGGACTGGGCCGCGTAGACGGGCGAAAGCGTGCCGTCCTTGTCACGGAACTGCATGAACACCGTCACGCCGTTGAGACCCATGGTGTCTGAGATGCTCGACGGGGCGGTCGTTTCCATCACGCCGACGCGTCCCGACAGCAGGTTCGCGGCGTTGGTGAGGTCGGTGGCGCTGTTGACGTAGCCGTTTTTGATCGCGTCTGCGTCAATCGTTCCGGCCGGGGCAGCCCACTTCGGGTCGGCTGGATTGCTGTTGGTCACAGCCTCGGCGTCGGCGGTGGACTCCGGGGAGACCACCGCGTGGGTGAGCGGGGCGACGGTGGCGATGGCGAGTGCGGCGGCCGCGATGGACGTGCTGCGGTGGCGGGAAGTGATTTGCGTGCTCACAGGGTGTCCTTTTCGTTTGTTGGTGTCAGTCCGGTGCGAAGCAGCAGGTGCGCTACCGGGCAGTGACGCCCGGCAGAGGCTCCTATAAAAGTATGAAGCCTTCGTGATCAAATTGCCAGGGTTATCCGGGAGAAAAACGATGAAATCTTTCGGCGGTTCACGCGAGGTGCAGGACTCGGTGCGGCACGGGAGTAGGACGTAAGATGGCCCGCATGCTCAACCCCGTGCACCTGGTGCTCGGCGAGGACGATTTCCTCGCAGAGCGCGCAACCAAAGCCATCGTCGCCCAAGCCGGCGAGGGCGTGGAGGTGACCACCCTGCGCGCCGGCGATGTCTCTGAAGGCGAGATCGCGATGGCGACCAGCCCGTCGCTGTTCGCGGAGGACCGCGTGGTGGTGGTCAAGCACGCCGAGCTCGCCGGCAAGGAGCCCACCGAGATCCTGCTGCAGGCTTGCGTGAACCCGGCGCCGGGGATCACGCTGGTTGTCGAGCACACCGGCGGCGGGCGCCAAAAGGCGATGGTGAAGAAGTTCGCAAAGGTAGCCGAGGTGCACAAGGCCGATCCGCTGAAGGACAACGAGCGCCGCTCCTGGCTGATGGAGGAGTTCCGCAGCCACGGCGTGCGCCCCACCCCGGACGTGGCCGCCGCTGTGCTGGAATCGGTCGGCTCGGACCTGCGCGAGCTCGCCTCCGCGGTGAGCCAACTGGTCAGCGACACCGAGGGCGAGCTCACCGTCGAGGCCGTGCGCGCCTACTACGTGGGCGTGGCTGAGGTCGCCGGCTTCGACATCGCCGACCAGGCGGTGGCGGGGCGCGCGGACCGGGCGCTCGCCTCCACACGCCGCGCCCTGCAGCTGGGCACCAGCCCGGTGTCCATCGCGGCGGCGCTCGCGCGCAAGGTCGGCGACATCGCCAAGCTGCACGGGGTGCGCGGCAACCCGGACCAGCTGGCGCGCACCGTCGGCATGCACCCGTACGTGGCGAAGAAGACCATACAGGTGGCGCGCCAGTGGAGCGGGGACGCGGTCTCGCACGCAGTGATCATCGTCTCCGACCTGGACGCCGAGGTGAAGGGCCAGGGCGGCGACCCGGAGTTCGCCCTGGAGAATGCGGTGCGGCGCATCGCGGAGCTGGCATGATCGCGCCGGGCGACCTCGCGGTCATCGTCGGGCTCAACCTGGTCGGCGCCGCCGCCCCGGGGCCCGACATGGTGCTGCTCATGCGCACGGCCACCCGCTCGCGCAGGCACGCTTGGGCGACCAACCTGGGCATCCACACCGGCGCGGCGCTGTGGTTCACGCTCACCGTTGTGGGCGCGGCGGCGCTGTTGCACGCGGTGCCGCAGGCTGTCACCGCGATCCAGGTGGTCGGCGGCGCGGCGTTGATCTGGATGGGCCAGCACAATCTGCGCGGCGGGCTGCGCGACAGGCACGACCCGCCCGCGGACCTGGATGAAGCGGTCCAGCGCTTAGGTTCGGTGCAGGCCGCCTATCGACGAGGCCTGGTCACCAACCTGGCCAACCCCAAAATCGTGGTCGCGCTGACCGCCATGATCGCGCCGCTTCTGCCGGCGAACCCCTCGCTTTCCACCGCGCTGATCGTCATCGCCGCACTCTGGCTCAGCTCATTTACCCTGTTCGGCGTGATCGCTCAGGTCACTTCCGCCGAGCGGGTGCGGCGGAAGTTCCTGCGCGCCGGGCCCTACATCGACATCGGCGCGGGCGCGTTTTTCATGGTGGTCGGCGCGGTGCTCATCGCCCGCGGGCTTATCAGCGTGCTCTAGAGGTAGCGGCGCAAGAACTGCGCCGTCTGGCGCGTCGCGTCAGGCGAGTCGAACCAGGTGTGGCCGCCGCCCTCGACACGCTCGATGCGCACCGGCGCGGAGCAGTTGTCGAAGTCGAAGATGGTCATCCCCACAGACCGCGACTGCGAGGCCACCATCGAGCAATCGTTCTTGCGGGCGAAGGTGCGCGCCACCGTTTCCACCGGCTTGAACGGTGCGCCGTGGCGGAAGCCGCCGTAGTAGCTCACCACGCCGTCGTTGGTGCCGTGCATGATCATCGTCGGCACCTCGCCGGAAGTGCAGCCGGTGACGGTGGGGGAGTAGAACGCGCCCGCCACCGAGGCCACACCGCGCACCGTCTCCGGGGCGTGGCAGGCCAGGGCGGCGACCATGCCGCCGCCGTTGGACAGTCCGACCGCGACGGTGCGGGAGGTGTCGGCGTTGTAGCGCGAAGCGACATCGTCAAGCACGGCCTTGGTGTACGCGACATCCTCGTCGATGCTGGTGTCCGCGTACGGCGCGCCGCCCCACGCATTGTCCACGCCCTGGCCGTAGACCACGATTGCGTCCTGGAACTGGCTCTCCAGGTTGGAGTAGTCGCGCATGTTGGCGGAGGTGTGGTGCCATCCGCCGAAGCCCAGCACCACCGGGTAGGACTTCTCGGAGTCGAATCCGCGCGGCAGCACCACGTCGTAGGTGCGGGTGCGCCCGTCCACCTTCAGCGAGTGGGTGTGCTCGCGCGACGGGGAGGTCACGGTGCCGTTTTTCACCATCGGAATCGCGATCGCGATGCTGGCCAGCAGCGCCGCCAGCACCCCGAGAGCGCGCACCTGCTCCGGGTCCACGCCCGGGGCGTAGCGGGCCAGAAGTGCCTCAAACTCGGGCGAGGAGCTCAACGGCTGCGCCTCGGCCGGAGTGACCGGCACCGACAATGACAGGGAAGTGGCAAGCGCAGCTGCGAGCGCGCGACGGGAGTGTTTCACAGCACTTGATTCTTTTCTCTTCAAACGGGTCTACGCACGAAACGCCCCGTGCACCGATTCAACGATGCACGGGGCGAAACACGACGGAAACTAGTCCATCTTGTTCAGGGCACGAGCCATGTTGGACTTCTTGTTCGCCGCGGAGTTGCGGTGGAACACGCCCTTGGTCACAGCCTTGTCCAGCTTGCGGGAAGCAACGCGCAGCTGCGCCTCAGCGGCAGCCTTGTCGCCGGACTCCACAGCCTCACGGAACTTGCGGATTTCCGTGCGGGTGGCGGAGCGGACGGACTTGTTGCGCATGCGGCGCTTCTCGTTGGTGAGAACGCGCTTCTTCTGCTGCTTAATGTTAGCCATTGCGTGAAATACCTCTTGGTTTCTCAATCGAACATGAATGTCGTCGTCTCAGCCGGGGTACCACGCGCACTGCTTTGGCTATGAACGCGAACCCAAGGTCCTGCCCGCGTAGCAGCGCACACCCGAAGGTGGCCGAAAACGCTCAACTCGAGCAGGATAACAGTCCGTCTCTGCCGGGCCAAACCGTCTTTAAAGCCACTGGAAGCGCTCGCGCAGCGTGTTGGCCACCCGCTCGAAGCGGCGCTGCGGGACGGTGGTGCCGCGCCGGTGCACGTCGGCCTCCGGCACCACCAGCGTTTTGTCCAGGCGCACCCAGCACGGACGGCCCGAGGAATCCCAGTCGCCGGGGCCGATTTCAAACCAGCGGTCGTCGTCCGCGTGCTCGTTTTCCGGGGAGATGAGCAGCCCCAAAATGTCGCTGTGCTCGCGGCCCACCACCAGCATGGAGCGCTCCTTCGGCGGGTGCGACGGCACGTTCACCCACACCACTTCGCCGGGTTCGGCGCCGCCGTCCATGTCGGGGGCGTAGTAGACGTTGCGGGGCACCGAGCCGGTGGGACGCACGTTCACGCGCGAGGCTCGCTTGCGGCGCATCTCAATCTGGTTGGTCACCCGTTCGTGCAGCTGGGCAAGCCCCTGGTCGAGCGAAGCCGTCTGAGGCCGCGCAATCTTGCGCTTCAATCGCTCAAACGCCACGTTGGCACCTCCGGGTTGCAGTTAATCTGCAACCTTAAGCTGTCTCGGCTGCTGGGACAAGGGGTTTCTGCTGATCGGCTGAAACCCCTCGCAACGCCCACAGCAGTAGGAGGGTGCAGGCGACCGTCATCAGGGCCGCGCCGAGCATCTGCTGCCACCCGATTTCCGTCGCGTTCGGGTCCACCATGTCCAGCGCGCCGTAGCTGAAAAACACAGTGTTACTCACCGCGTGCAGCGCAATCGAAGCCTCGAGCCCGCCGGAGCGCCACGTCAGTACCGCGGTGCACACGGCGAAAATGGCGATGTCGATCAGCCCGATCCAGTTGTAGGCGTGCGCCGCCACAAACGCGACGCCCGGCAGCAGGTACGCCAGCCACGCAGGTGCCCGCCACTGGCCCAGAATCTGCGGCAGCGCGCCGCGGAAGATGAACTCCTCGGCGGCGGATTGCAGCGGCACGGCGATCAGCAGCGCCGCGATGAGTTTCAGTCGGAACGAGTTGACGGTGGCTTCTGCGGGGGCGCCCCGGAGGACGTCGATAAGCACTTGCGCCCCGTAGACCGCGCCGACGACTACAAGCGCGCGCCCGAGCACACCCCACCGCATCCCAAGCGCGGTGCTGAACAGCGCGGACGGGCGGCGGCCGGCGATGCGCGCGGCGAGGAACGGCGCCGGCAGGATCGCAACGATGATCAGTATCTGGACAAGCGGGCTGAGCGGGTCCGCGGAGCCCTCCATGAGCATCTCGAAGTTGCGGCCCGACAGTCCCGCGACAACTCCGAAGGCGATCACCGAGGCAATCGCCAACGCAGCGACGAGCGCGGCCAGCACTACAAGCTCGATCAGCGCCCGCCACCACGCGGCGGGGCGGTGGCGGGCAACAAGTCCTAAACGGTGGTAAGGCATGGTGCATACCGTAGCGCGGGGTGCGCAAAGTAGGATGTGGCAACTATGGCCGCCAAATCGAAAAATTTTGCAGAGGAAACGTTCACGGACCCCGCCCGGATCCGCAACTTCTGCATCATCGCGCACATCGACCACGGCAAGTCCACGCTGGCAGACCGCATTTTGCAGCTGTCCAACGTTGTCGACGAGCGCGAGATGCGCGACCAGTACCTCGACAACATGGACATCGAGCGCGAACGCGGCATCACCATCAAGGCGCAAAACGTGCGCCTGCCGTGGGTGCCCAAGACCGGCGACCACGTGGGCGAGCAGATGGTGCTGCAGATGATCGACACCCCGGGCCACGTCGACTTCTCCTACGAGGTCGCCCGCAGCTTGGACGCCTGTGAGGGGGCAATTTTGCTTGTCGACGCAGCCCAGGGCATCGAGGCGCAAACCTTGGCCAACCTGTACATGGCCATTGACAACGACCTCGAGATCATCCCGGTGCTGAACAAGATCGACCTGCCGGCGGCGGACCCGGAGAAGTACGCCCTGGAGATCGCCAACATCATCGGCTGCGAGCCGGAGGACGTGCTGCGCGTCTCCGGCAAAACGGGCGAGGGCGTGCCGGAGCTCCTCGACCGCGTGGTGGACCTGATCCCTTCTCCTTCCTCCCCGTCGGGAGCGGAAGCGACCGACGCCGACGCACCGGCGCGTGCCCTGATCTTCGACTCGGTGTACGACACCTACCGCGGCGTGGTCACCTACATCCGCATGATGGACGGCAAGCTCGAGCCGAACCAGAAGGTGCAGATGATGAACACCGGCAAGACGCTGGAGATCCTCGAGATCGGCGTCGTCTCGCCCACCATGAAGAAGACGAAGGGCTTAGGCCCCGGCGAGGTAGGCTACCTCATTACCGGTGTGAAAGACGTGCGCGATACCCGCGTCGGCGACACCGTCACCTGGGCCTCCAAGGGCGCTGAAGAGCCGCTGGAGGGCTTCGAAGACGTCAAGCCCATGGTCTACTCGGGCCTGTTCCCGGTGAGCCAGGAAGACTTCCCCACGCTGCGCGAGAGCTTGGAGAAGCTGCAGCTTAACGACGCTTCCTTGACCTGGGAGCCGGAAACCTCCGTTGCGCTGGGCTTCGGCTTCCGTTGCGGCTTTTTGGGCCTGTTGCACATGGAGATCACGCGTACCCGCCTAGAGCGCGAGTTCGACCTGGACCTCATCTCCACCGCGCCGTCCGTGACCTACCGCGTGGTGTCCGAGGACGGCACCGAACAGCTCGTGCACAACCCGTCGGACTGGCCCAGCGGCAAGATCCCCGAGGTCTACGAGCCGATCGTGAACATGACCATCATCGTGCCCCAGGAGTTCGTCGGCTCCACCATGGAGCTGTGCCAGTCCAAGCGCGGCCAGATGAAGAACATGGAGTACCTTTCCGAGGACCGCGTGGAGCTGCGCTACATCATGCCGCTCGGCGAGATCATCTTCGACTTCTTCGACATGCTGAAATCCCGCACCAAGGGCTACGCCTCGCTCAACTACGAGGAGGCCGGCGAGCAGCTCGCGGACCTGGTTAAGGTGGACATCCTGCTCCAAGGCGAGCCGGTGGACGCCTTCTCCGCCATCGTGCACAAGGATTCCGCGCAGTGGTACGGCAACAAGATGACCAAGAAGCTCAAGGAGCTCATCCCGCGCCAGCAGTTCGAGGTGCCGGTCCAGGCCGCCATCGGCTCGAAGATCATCGCCCGCGAGAACATCCGCGCGCTGCGCAAGGACGTGCTGTCCAAGTGCTACGGCGGCGACATCTCCCGCAAGCGCAAGCTTTTGGAGAAGCAGAAGGCCGGTAAGAAGCGCATGAAGAACATCGGTTCCGTCACCGTGCCGCAGGAGGCGTTCGTGGCGGCGCTGTCCACCGACGGCGAGGAGTAGGAGCCAGCCAGCACCCGCCGTGCAGCTCCACCTCCCGCCGGCGCCGGTGCCGCATGTGACAAAACCAAGGTTAAATGTGTCACTATCCCCAGGTCGCCGGGAGGGCCGATGTCACATCCGTCACCGGATCCCGAGCTTCTGCTTCAGCACCGCTTCCACCACCTCGACGCACTGCCGCATGCTCTTGGAAGCAGTGCGCGGCACCGTCCAGCCGTGCAGCATCGACGTCAGGTTGATGGACGTGTCTAATTGCCGCTGGTCGTAGGTCCAGTGGTGGCTGCCGTCGTACATGATCCCCAATTTCAGTTCAGGGATGGCGAAGTCGAAGGTGGTGACCACCCTTCCGCCGACTACCAGCGGGTACTGCTCCACCAGCGTCAGGTTGTATTTTTCCACCACTGGTTGCAGGAGCAGGCGCAGCTCTGTTTCTTTCGGCGAATCCGCGGTGCCGCGGGACAGGTTGAGCACTTTCGAAAGCCACCGTTTGCTCAGTTGGCCCGCGGCGACCCGCTGCAGCTCCGGGACCTGCAACCCCAGGTGGCGCCTGACGCAGTCCGCAAGCTGTACCGCCCGGACCACCTCTGCGGCGACACCCGGGATTGGCTCGGTCTGCCACGAATGTTCGCCGGCTCGAATCTGCTGCAGTGCCTGGATGGTTGCCCGGGCTGGCGTCGTAGCGCGGATGGGCACGCCGCGGTGGGTGAGGGTCCAGGTTTCGGTGTGGGGTGCTCGCAGCCGAGCAACCGCGGGCCGGAAGGTGGAAGCGGGCACTGTTGCCCGGACGGCCGCCCGCAGCGTCGTGTCCGCCCCTTCCACCAAGTACGGCAAGCGGTACAGCGCAAGCGCCGAGAACCCGCAGACCACGCTGCCGGGCCGCTCTGAAGCGTGCACCACCGCGCGCACGGCCGCAGGGACGTCGTAGCGTTCCCCGCGCGGGTGGTGTCGCGCGGCCAGTTGCGTTGCCCAATCATCCTGCCCAAACCGTTCGTGGACGAACAAACGCTTGCTCACTCGCAGGTAGAACTGCTTGCGCTGCATCTGGTCGGCGCGCAGGATCACCGGTTCAAATACAATCTCCATGCCGTTGTGCATAGCCTTTAGACGCTCTTTACCGCGCCTCGGTTCCTGCAATCGCCATATGCGCGAGATCGAAATCACCCGCGGCGGATTCACCGTCTTCGCCCGCGTGCTGGACGATACCCAGGCCCCGGCGCATGGCTGGGGTCTGAACCCGAGGCCCAAAACTGCGGTCTAGATCTCAGGCAGGTCGTCTCCCACAGACGGGTAGGACGGCTGCGCGCCGGGCCGGGTGACCGAGAACGCGCCGACGCGGCAGGCGAACGCCGCGGCGTCGGCCATACTGTCGCCCTCGAGGATGCGGTGGCAGAACGCGCCCGCGAACGAGTCGCCCGCGCCGACGGTGTCCACCGCCTCCACCTTGGGCGAGTCGATGTGGGTGAGCTCCTCGGCGGTGGCCACCAGCGCGCCCGCGGAGCCCAAGGTGAGCACCACGGAGGCGAACCCGGCGTCCAGCAGGCGCCGCGCCAGCTCCTCCGGCGTGCCCGCGCCGTCGAGGCCGAGCTGCTCCAGGATCAGGCCAGCTTCGTGCTCGTTGGCCATGAGGGGATCGGCCGCAAGCAGCGCCTGCTGCTGCACGTCGACGACGGGCGCGAGGTTGACCACCACGCGCCCGCGCGCCAGCTCCACGGCGCGCGCGAATCCGTCGGCCGGGATCTCGCCCTGCAGCAGCACCAGCTCCGCGGTCTCCACAGCCTCGGCGTGCCTGTCCACGAACTCCGCGCCCACCAGCGCGTTCGCCCCCGGCACCACTAGCACGGTGTTCTCGCCGTTGGCGGCGACGGTGATCACGGCCAGGCCGGTGACCTCCTCGACCTCTTCGACGTGGCGCATGTCCACCCCGGCCTCGCGAAGGATCGCGGTGGCGGGGTCCGCGTTGGCGTCGGTGCCGGTCGCGCCGACCATCACCACCGGGGTGCCCAGCTTCGCCGCGGCGACGGCCTGATTCGCGCCCTTGCCGCCGGCGGTGATGCCGCCGCCGGAGCCCAGCAAAGTTTCGCCGGGAGTGGGGTGGCGCTCGACGTTGACGGTCAGGTCGGCGTTGATGGATCCGACGACGCACATACTCATGGGCGCTAACTTACAGCACAGCGGCGAGCAGCTCGCGTGTGTACGGGTGCTGAGGCGCCGCCCAGATCTCCTCGGTCGCACCGTGCTCCACGATGCGCCCGTGCCGCATCACCGCCACGGTGGGGCACAGCTCGCGCGCGACCTTCAGGTCGTGGGTGACAAAAATGAGCGTGTGCTTGCCGACGGTATCGCGCAGCAGCTCCAGCACCTGGTCTTGGATGGTGGCGTCGAGGGCGGAGACGGGCTCGTCGGCAAGCAAAATGCTCGGGCGTGGGGCCGCGGCGCGCGCGATCGAGATGCGCTGGCGCTGCCCGCCCGAAAACTGCCGTGGCGTGCGGTCGCCGGTGCCTTCGAGCCCCACGCGCGCGAGCACTTCGTCGGCGCGGGCGGCATCGACGCCTGCCTCGCGTATCGACGTCCTCACGGCCATCCGCGGATCCAGCGACGAGTACGGGTCCTGGAAAACCATCTGCACGTCGCCTTGCACGCGCACGGTGCCGGCGGTCGGTTCGCGCAGGCCCGCGATGAGGTGCAACAGCGACGTTTTGCCGGAGCCGGACCCGCCGACGATGGCGAGGCGCTCGCCGGCGCGCACGGTGAGGTCCACGTCGTTGACGGCGAGGGTGTGCCCGCGCCGCAACGAGACCCCGTCGAGTGTGACCACCGGCTCGCCGAGCGAGGCGGGCTCGGCGGGCGGGCCGGGCACCGCCGCCGCGGTAAGTGCTTGGGCGTAGTCGGAGTCCGGCGCCATCATGCGCCCGCCTTTGAACACGAGCACCCGGTCGGTCATGCGGCGCACCACGGCGAGGTCGTGGGAGATGAACAACAGCGCCATGCCGCGCTCGCGCACGAGGAGGTCCAAAAGCTCGAGGATTTCCGCTTGCACGATGGCGTCTAGCGCGGTGGTGGGCTCGTCGCAGATCAGCACGTCCGGGTTTTTGCTCAGCGCCAACGCGATAAGCACGCGCTGGCGCTGCCCGCCGGACAGCTCGTGCGGGTAGGCGTTCGGGCGGTCCACGCCGACCTCGCGCAATGCCTCAGGGGAGACGAGTGCGCCGATCTTCTTCAGCGGGTCCAGCGCCGTCATCGGCTCCTGGAACACCATCGCGACCTTTGTGCCGCGCACGCGCCGGCGCATCCGGTCCGGGGTGCCCACCATCTCGGTGCCGTCGACGGTGATGGAGCCTTCCGCCGGCAGGTCGCTCAGTCCCATGATGGAAAGCGCTGTGACGGACTTGCCGGAGCCGGACTCGCCGATGATGCCCACACGTTCGCCCGGCGCGACGGAAAAGGTGATGTCGTCCAGGATGCCGGGGATGGATAAGTGCTTAACGTCGATCATCAGCGTTCCCCAGAAGGTTGAAGCCCAGCACGGTCAGCGCGATTGCGGCTCCCGGCCACAGCGCCAGGTGCGGGGAGGTGGCCAGGTACGGCTGGGAGGCCTGCAGCATGCGGCCCCAGGAGGCGTAGGGCGCGGGCGCGCCGAGCCCCAGAAACGACAGGCCGGCCTCCGCCAGGATGGCCAGTGCGACCGCGACGGAGACCTGGGTGAGCACGAGCGGCCAGATGTTCGGCAGCACGTGCCGCCACGCAATCGCAGGGCCGGAGACCTTGGCGATGCGCGCGGCCAGGATGTAGTCGTGCTGCATGACCTGCATGGTGCCGGCGCGCGCCACGCGCACGAAGGCGGGGATGCCGGCGATGCCGATGGCCAGCACCACGATCCAGATGGAGGCGCCGAACACCGCGGTGAACACGATGGCTAGCAGCAGCGCGGGGAAGGCGAGCAGCAGGTCGGCGCCGGCCATGACAAACCGTGACGCGCCGCGCCGCATGCCGGCCCAGATCCCCAGCGGCACGCCAACCAAGCCCGACAGCGCGACCGCACCCACGGCCACGGTCAGCGTCAGCCGTGCGCCGTCCATCACGCGCGAGAGGATGTCGCGCCCGAACTGGTCGGTGCCCATCCAGTGCGCCGGGGAAGAACCTTGCAAACGCGCGACAACCTCTGTCTGCAGCGGGTCGTAGGGCGTCCACACAAGCGAGACCACAGCCGCCAGGGCGACTAACGCGACGATCACCGCGCCAACTTTGCGCTGCCAACTCATGCCTGCCTCCGAATCCGCGGGTCCACCACCGCGTACGTCAGGTCCACGATCAGGTTCACCACCAGGGTGAACGCCACGATGACCATCATCACGGTCTGCACGGTGGCCAGGTCGCGGTTGCCTACTGCGTCGAGAAGCATGGTGCCCAAACCGGGGATCGTGAACACCCGCTCGATCACCACAGCGCCCACCACCAGCGACGCCAGCTGCACGCCGACGACCGTGATCACCGGCAGCGCGGCGTTTCGAAGCGCCGAGGTGAACAGCACATTGCCTATCGACGCACCAAGGGCCCTGCCCGTCCTCACATAATCCTTGCCCATCTCCTCGCGCACCGAGGCGGCGACGTAGCGCGTGAGGATCGAGGCCTGCACGAGGGCGAGCGAGGCCACCGGCAGCACCGCGTGCGCCGGCGTGCCCCAGCCGTTGGCCGGCAGCCAGCCCAGGCGCACCGAAAACAGTGCGACCAGGGCGATGCCGACCAGAAACGACGGCACGATGATGCCCACCTGCGACAGCGCGCCGACGACCGCGCCGTCGGGGGAGTGGGTGCGCCGCGCCAGGTACACGCCCACCGGCACCGCAACGGCGAGCGAGACCGCCATCGCCACAAGGGTGAGCGTGAGCGAGACCCCGGCGCGCTCGACCACCGTGTCGGTGATGTTTTTGCCGGACGACATGGAGATGCCGAAGTCGCCGGTGAGCAGGCCTGAAACCCAGTCGAGGTACTGCACCGGCAGCGGCTGGTCCAGCCCGAGGCGCGCCGACAGCTCCGCGACGGCCTCCTCGGTGGCCGAGACCCCCAGCGCCACGCGCGCCGGGTCGCCGGGCACGGCGCGCAGCAGGGTGAAAATGACCACGCTGGCGGCGGCGAGCAGCAGCACGAAGCGCAGGATGTGTTTGGCCAGAGTGCGGATCATTTCTCCACCTCGTTCAACGGAAGCGAGTCGGTGACCACGTTCGGGTCCAGGCCGGAAACCCCGGGGGCGTAGAGCACGATGTTCGGTGCGTTGGCCAGGGTCAGGGCGGCGGCGTCGTCCATGATCTGCTCCACGGCACCCGCCATGTCGCCGGCGGCGATGCGCTCGCGCACCACCGCGTTGTCGTAGCCCAGGTAGTACTCCGGGTTGCCAAAGAGCATGGGCACGTCGCGCGGCTCCACGTGGGAGACGATCGATGCCTGGTAGTCGTGGCCCTTGAGCACTTGGTTCAGCCAGACCGCGGGGAATTCGACGGTTTCGAGGCGCACGCGGAAGCCGACGTCGTGAAGCTGCGAGTACAACAGCTCGCTGGCCTCTTGCGCGTAGGGGCGGTTGGGGACGGTGATGGTGATCTCCGGAGTGCGCCCGGCGAGCAGCTCGCGGGCTATGTCCGGGTCGAAGGGGTAGAAGTCGCGGCCCGGGTACCAGGGGTCCGTCGGCGGCACGGGCGCGCCTCCGGTGTCGGTGCCCAGGCCGTTGTAGACCACCTCGTTGACCGCCGCCCGGTCCACCGCGTAGGCCACGGCGCGGCGCACGTCTGGGTCGTCGAAAGGCGCGCGGGTGTTGTTCATGGAAAGCAGCACCTCGCCGTTGGTGGTGCCAACCTCGACGCGGATGTCGTCCGGCAGCGTGTCTATCAGCTGCGGCGCCTGCATGCCCCACACCACGTCCGCATCGCCCACTCGCAGGGCGTTGACGGCGGAGACCGGGTCGTCGAAGTAGCGGATCAGCCCGTCGCGCGCGACGTCGCCGCCCCAATAATCCTCGCGCGCGTCGAACTCGATGGCCTCGCCCACATCGAAGCGTTTCACGGTGTACGGCCCGGTGCCCAGGGGAGCGGTCGCAAGCTTATCGACGCCTGCCGGTGTCATCATCGCCCCCGTCAGGGTGCCCATGGACCACAGCCAGGCATCTTCGGCAGCCTCGCCGCCTTCGACGGCCACGCGCAGCGTGCGCTCGTTGACCACCTCGACGTGCGTGACCGGATCCATTTGGGCCTTCAGCCCGTTGGTCCACTCGCTTTGCACGTAGTGGATGGAAAACGCCGCGTCGTCGGCAGTAAACGGTGTGCCGTCTGCAAACGTCACACCGTCGCGCAGGTGGAATGTAAATACGCCGCCGTCTCGCTCGACGCGCTCGGCGAGGTGGGGCACGGGGGTGCCGGAGGCGTCGATACGCACCAGCGTTTCGTACACGTTGCCCACCAGCGCCTGGGGCGCGGCCGCGCCGCCGGTGGTGGTGAAGTCCAACCCCGCAGGGGCCGCCGACGCCGCCACCACCACGTTGTCGCGCGGTGCGGAATCACCGCACGCGGCCAACGGGAGGGCCAAGGCGGCCGCGGCCACCAGAGTCCTTGGATGCATGAGGGAAAGGTTAGTGGATCTCGGATTCAGTCTGGAACCAGATCGGGGAGGAGTGCCCGCGCACGTTGTTCAGGCCGAAGGAGAGATTGTCCACGCGGAAGATGTGTTCGGCGGCTTCGAGCACGTCGCCGTTGTGGGTCAGCGCCTTGATCTTCACACGCAGCACCGGCGCATTTTCGGCAATGCCCAGCTTGGAGGCGGTATCCGCGTCCGCCTGCTCGATGGTGAAGGCGCGTGAGATGTTGTTGAAGTCGGCGCCCGCGCGGATGAGCTCGCGGTGGATTGACTGTTCGGACGTGTCCACCGTTTCGATGACCTCTGCCAGCGACGGCAAAAATGCCATCCGCTCAATCACCGCCGGCTCACCGTCGGCGCGGCGCACGCGGCGGACCACGAAGACCTCGTCGCCCGGGTTAATGCCCATGTGCTCCGCCAATTCCTCGCTGGCGGTGTCCATGCCGAACTGCTCCATGTCCTCGCTGGGGTCTTTGCCCATGCGAAACAGCCAGGAGGTGTTGGACAAAATCTCCTCGAACGTCTCGGTGCGCGTATTCGACAGCACCAACGAGCGGCGGCCGCGGCCGGAGGACAACAGCCCCTCGGCGCGCAATGTGGCCACCGCCTGGCGCACCGGCCCGCGGGAGGTGTTGAACTGCTCGCACAGCTCGACTTCGCTGGGCAGCGACTCGCCGGCCGGAATGTGGCCTGCGAAGATCTCGTCGCGCAGGTAGTCCGCGATCTCCTCGTGCTGCTGCGGGCGGCGAAGTGGGCCGGTGGGCAGTTGCGCCATGGGCGGAATCACGTCCTTCTTAGACAACCGGGAATGTATCGACACCCGATACTAAACCAGCCGACGAATAACTCCTATTAGTTGGAGGCTTGTCCCGATTGGCCCCACGCTTCGGCGAGGATCTCCATGGACCGGCTCACCTCGTCGTGGCTGCCGGCCTGCAGCGAAATCATCAACTCGTCCGCCTGAGCGGTTGTGCGGAACGCCTCCAAGTGCTCGACGACCTGCTCGCCGGTGCCCTCGGCGGTGTAGCGCAGCATGTCGATGATCTGGCGGCCCTGGTAGGAATTGACCACGGTGTCCAGCTGGTCGTCGGAAAGCTGCTTGCCCTGCCGGCCCATAAACGCGCGCACGCGGTTGCGGTGCACCACCTTCGTCTGGCGTTTCGCGTCCTCTTCGGTATCGGCGGCGGTGACGTTGACCGCGGCGATGCAGTACGGCTCCGGGTAGCGCTCGGACGGCTGGTAGTTTTCGCGGTAGTAGGCGGTGGCCTGCTCCAGGTGCTGCGGGGCGAAGTGGGAGGCGAACGCGTACGGCAGGCCCAGCTGCGCGGCCAGAGACGCGCCGAACATGGACGAGCCCAGGATGATCAGCGGGACGTTGGTGTTAAAGCCCGGCATCGCGGTCACGCCCGGCAGCGGCGACTGGTTGGACAGCCACGCCTGCAGCTCTTGCACGTCCTGCGGGAAGTTCTCCGCGGCGCGGGGGTCGCGGCGCAGCGCCCGGCCCAGGGTCTGCTGGTCGGTGCCGGGCGCGCGGCCCAGGCCCAGGTCGATGCGGCCGGGGTAGAGTTCCTCCAGCATGCCGAACTGCTCGGCGATGACATACGGGGAGTGGTTCGGCAGCATCACGCCGCCGGCGCCCAACCGGATGCGGCTGGTCTTCGCGCCGATGTGGCTGATCAGCACCGCCGGCGAGGAGGAGACGATGCTGGACATGTTGTGGTGCTCCGCGTACCAGATGCGCGAATAGCCTAAGGCCTCCGCCTGCTGGGCGAAGGCCACGGAGCGCTGCGTCGCCTCGCCGACGGATTCGCCGGGGTAGCGGGTGCAGAAATCGATGAGGGAAAGTGGGGCGTTCATGCGCCCCACCGTACTAGTCCTTTGCCTGCAGGACGGGGACAGCGTCGCCCTCCGCCGAGAGGTCCTCGCCCTCGACGGATTCCATCGTGCCCGGGATCATGGCGGGCTTGGGGCGGACAAAATCCACGACCAGGCCGACGACGAAGGCGATGACCACCGGCACGACCCAGCCGAGGCCGGCGTCGAACATCGGTGCCCACGCAACAATCGGGGTCAGGGCGTCGGCGCCCCACTCCAGCGAGATCAACGTCTCGATCGCGGACCACACCACGGCCGTCCACAGCGGCAGGAAGAATGCCCAGCTGAAGCGGGTGCGGGCGCGGAACGCCGGCTCGATCAGCGTCAGCGCGATCAGGGTGATCGCCGGCGGGTAGAGGAAGCCGATCACCGGCGCGGCGATCGCCATGACGAACTCCAGGCCCTGCGTGGCGATGATCATGGAGGTCACCGCGAAGATCACAGCCCAGACGTGGTACGAGCCGGGGAACTGCTCGGAGAAGTACTCGCCGGTTGCGGTGATCAGGCCCACCGCAGTGGTCAGGCAGGCCAAAAGCACGATGGCGGAGAACACGGCCTGGCCGGCGCCGCCCATGGTCAGGTTCGCGGCCTCGGCAAGCAGGCCGGCACCGTTATCGAACTCGCCGGCGTTCGGCATCACGCGGCCGATCAGCCCCAAGCCGATGTAGACCAGGCCCAGCATCAGGCCTGCGCCGACACCTGCGGCGATGGTGCCGTTGACAAGCTCCTTGCCCTCGCTGAAGCCGCGGTGGCGCAGGGTGGAGATGACCACGATGGAAAACGCCAGCGCGGCGATGGAGTCCATGGTCAGGTAGCCCTCGAGCAGGCCGGCGGTCAGCGGGCCGTCGTTGTACGGCTCACTCGGGGTGGCCGGTTCAGCGGACCAGCGGAACGCGGCCACGGAAATCATCACGACCAGCAGCACCAGAAGCGCCGGGGTGAGGAACTTGCCCAGCTTCTCCATGATCGTGGTGGGGTTCCAGGACAGCGCCAGCGCGATGCCGAAGAACACCACGTTGAACACGGCGGACGAGGCAAAGGATTCGAGGCCGAACAGCGGGGTGATGGCCGTTTCAAAAGAGACGGCGCCGGTGCGCGGCAGCGCGTAAAACGCGCCGATGGACAAGTACGCCAGCACCGGGAAGACCACGCCGAAGATGGAGCCGGCGCGCTGCGCCAGGTCGCGCAGGTTCGAGCCGGACAGCGCAATGGCGATCACGGCCAGCACCGGCAGCAGTGAAGCGGTGGTGAGGAAGCCGATCAGCGCCGGCCAGAAGTTGTCGCCCGCGTTCACGGCCAGCATGGGCGGGAAGATGAGGTTGCCCGCGCCGAAGAACATCGAAAACAGCGCAAGGCCGGTGACGACGATCGCGCTGGTGGAGCGCTTCTGGCCGCCTTCAGGCTGTGGCACCACTGTGGAACCCATGGTCGTTCCTCTCTAGTTGGGTTGAAGTTCCCTAGAGTGTAGACCACCCGACCGTCAGATGGGAATAAGGTTCCATAAAGTGAAACGCTAGAGCTTTTCGACGGCTCCGCCTATCCGCCGCACCGCCTCCTCCAGGATCTCCGGCGACGTGGCGAAGTTCATTCGCGCGCGGTGCTCGCCGCCGGGTCCGAAGTCGACGCCCTCGTTCATGGCCACCTTGGCGTGGCGGCGCAGCCACGCGGCGGGTTTTTCGTCGACAAGCTTGGTGTTCTTGAAGCTCAGGAACATCAGGTAGGTCGCCGCCGGCACCTCAATCTCGATGCCCGGCACCGCCTTCGGCAGGTTTTCCACCAGCCAGTCGCGGTTGGCCTTGAGCTGCGCGATCTCCTCGTCCAAGAACTCGCGGCCGTGGTCGTAGCAGGCCTCCGCCGCGACGATGCCGAGGGTGCCCACGCCGTCCTTGGCCACGCCCGACATTGCGTTCCAGGTTCGCACGTCCTCGTCGTTGGAGAAGATCAGCTGCGCGCACTTGAGCCCCGCGACGTTCCACGCCTTGGACGTCGCGGTGACCGTTATGCACACGTCCGGGTTGTTCGCCGCGGCGCAGACGTGGGTGCCGTCGTAGACCAGCGGGGCGTGAATCTCGTCCACGATCACCCGGGCGTCATACTTGCGCGCCAACGCGCAGACCTCGTCGAGCTGCGATTCGGTGAAGACGTAGCCGCCCGGGTTGAACGGGTTGGTCACGATGATGCTGCCCGCTCCGTTTTGGAACGCGGTTTCCACTTCCGCCAGGTCGAGGCCCCCGGCGGAGCTGACGTCGACACGCTTCCGCCCCGCGACCTCCGCGACATCCAAGAACGGGAAGTAGGCGGGGACCGGGACCACCACATCGCCCTCGGTGAAGTACTGGATGGCCAGCATCACGCCGCGCACCACGTCCGCGACCGGGAAGATCTTCTCCGCGTCCGGGCGCCAGCCGTAGCGGTCCGCGTAGAAGTCAGCGACCGCCTCGCCGAGACGGTGCGCGTGCGGGGCAGGGGTGTAGCCGAACATCTCGCGCTCGGCGGCGTCCACGATCGCCTGCTTCACAGCGGGCGCGGTGGGAAAATCGCTCTCCGCGATAAACAGCGGCAGCACGTCAGGGTTGAACTGCGTCCACTTCCTCGTGCCGCGGGCTTGCAGGGTGTGAAGGTCGGGGAATTGCATGGGGCCTACGGTAGCGCCGGGGTGGGAATGACTCGACAGTTTGATTCGGAGGTACCCCTTCCTCATGGTGGCACACGGTGCTACGGTCGGATCATGACAGAGATGATCAGCCAGCGAGAGTTGAGAAACGACAGTGGGCGGATCATGCGCGCGTTAGATAAGGGGGAAACATTCGTGATCACCAGCAATTCGCATCCTGTGGGGGAGCTGCGGCCACTGAAGAAGCCGAGGTTTGCGAGGAAAGACGACCTGATTGCTGCCCTCAAAGGGGCTCAGAAGGTGGACTTCAAACAGTTCCGAGAAGACATCGACGCGTACGTAGATCAAGGTATTGAGACCCGTGGGTAGCAAGGGTCTACTTGATACGTCTGTGTTGTTTTCCCTCGACGAGATAGATCCGGAGACGCTCCCAGACTCGTGGTCCATCTCAGCTATCACCTTGGCGGAAATTCAAGCTGGCCCAGCGGCAGCGAAGGATCCCGTTGAAGTAGCGAGGCGGGCGAATCAAGCGCATGTAATTGGCGAACTCGTCGACTGCATTCCTTTTGATGCACGCGCTGCTCAGGCCTATGCGGTCATTTACGCTGCGGTGATCCGGTCGGGTAGGAAACCGGCGCGTCGAGCATTCGATCTGCTGATCGCGAGCTGCGCGATGGCTGAGGGCCTCGACCTTTACACTCGCAACCCAGCTGATTTTCGGGGTCTCGAAGAGCTGATCAGGATAGTCGCAATCTAGTCCGCGTCGCTTTCCTCCTCCCCGTCGGCGCCGTCGACGTGGAACCCGAACGCCTTCAGGCGCTCCCGGTCCGCGGCGGACGACGACGCGGTCAGGCGCAAGAGCTCGGAGTAGATGCCGCCGGAGACGGCCAGCTCGGAAGGTGAGCCGATTTCGTCGACGTGGCCGTCGCGAAGTGTGATGATCGTGTCCACACCCGCGATGGTGGACAGCCGGTGCGCGATCATGATGGTGGTGCGGCCCTCCATGAGCTGGTCCAGCCCGGCCTGCACGGCGCGCTCGGCCTTGGTGTCCAGGGCGGAGGTGGCCTCGTCGAGGATCAGGATCGGCGCGTCCTTGAGCATCGCGCGCGCCACGGCCACGCGCTGGCGCTGCCCGCCGGAAAGGCGCAGGCCGCGCTCGCCGATGACGGTGTCGTAGCCGTCGGCGAACTTCATAATGAACTCGTGCGCGTTCGCCCGCTTCGCCACCTCCACGACTTCCTCCAGCGTCGCATCCGGCTTGCCGTAGGCGATGTTCTCAAACACGGACCCGGAAAACAGCGCCGCCTCCTGGAACACCACGCCGGTGGTGGCGCGCAGCTTCTCCACGTCCAGCTCCGACAGCTCCTCGCCGCACACGCGCAGCCGGCCGCGGGTGATGGGGTACAGGCCCAGCAGCAGGTTCACAATGGTGGACTTGCCGCCACCGGATTCGCCGACAAGCGCGATGGTTTCGCCTTCGTGGGCGGCGAAGTTGACGTCGTGAAGCACAGGCTCGCCCTCCAAATACTCGAAGGTGACGTCCTCGAACGCGATCACGGGCTCGCGCACCTGCAAAGGGGCCTGCTGCTTTGCGACGACCTCCGGCATGCCCGACGCCTTCGTCGCCTCGACGAGCTGCCGGTTCGCCGTCGGCTCGACCGGCTCGTCCATGACCTTGAAGTAGTCGCGCGAGCCGGCGATGGCACGCTGCGCGGAATCCACGATCCAGCTCATCATCGTCACCGGCTGGCGCGCCATGGTGACCATCTGGATGAGCATGACCATCTCGCCGACCGTGAAATGCCCGTTCAGCGTGCGGGTGAACAGGATGAGGTAGATGCCCAAGAAGATCAGGTTCATGGCCACGCCGCGCAGCGTGTCCATGGAGTGCCACCAGCGCGACTGGGGGCGGGTGATGTCCACGGTGTTGGTGTAGTGGCGGCCGAACTTCTCCAGCTCGCGCACCTCCGCGCCGTAGGACTTGGTCACCTTCACCTGGCCCACGACCTCGGCGAAGCGGCCGTTGCCCTCGTCGATGTTGGCGTTTTTCTCCTTCTCAAACACCTGCCAGCGCTTCGACGTCAGCGCGGTGAGCCAGGTGTACAGCGGGAACAGCAACGCCAGCAGCACGGTCAGCGGCCAGTAGTAGTAGGCGGTGATGCCCAGAATCGCCACCACCTGCATCAGCATGGGCAGGAAATTGTTGGTGAAGGACTGGATGAACTGCGTGACGTTGGCGATCGAGCGGTCCAGCCTGGCGATGATCGTGCCGGTGACCTGGTTGTCGTAGTAGCGCTGCGGCAGCGCCAGCAGCTTGGCAAAGTACCGGGTGGACAGGATCTGGCGGATCCGGGCGACCATCACGTCGCCCAAGTAGCCGGAGACGTTGCGCAGCACGGATGCCAACGCCTCGGCGGCGAAGAGTGCCACGGCGAGCCAGATGACGGTGCGGGTGGGGTCGGGCAGGGAGGCGTCGCCAAGCTTGGCCACGATGGTGTCCGTCGCCTCCCGCAACAAAAACGGGGTGACCAAACCCAGACCAGCCACCAGCGTCGAGACCGCCACAACGGCGACATAGAACGGCCAGAGGGCGGAAGCGCTGCGGACAACGCGCATCAAAGACTGCATAATTTCGACACGCTACTAGGGCTGTAAAGTGGGGCAGAACTGTCAAAACCACCGCGACAAAAGAAGAGGCGCACATGTCCCACCGCACCCGCCGCCCCAAGGCCGCCCTGACCGCCGCAGCCCTGGCAGCCGCCTTGGCGCTTTCCGCCTGCGCGGACGCCGAGATGGGGGAGGACACCATCAGCTCCACCCAGGTCACCGCCGCCGAGGACGCCCCGCAGGGCCAGGCGGACGACCGCATCGGTGTCCAGCGCAAGCCCTTCGAGGTCAACGAGGCGGACCCGTTGGTCAGCGACAAAACCGACGGCGAGCGCGTGAAGGACCCGGCGATGGAGCTGTCGTATAAGTGGCAGGGCTCCTCGTACGCGCCGAACGGCGGCTCGGTTGTGGTGGTGGCGATCACCAACGAGTCGGACGCGCCGCTGCCGGAGGACGCGCTCGAGCCGAAGCTGCGCTACAACGTCAACTCCACCTCCAACCCGGACATGAAGGACGCGAAGTTCATGCCCATCGCGGAGGAGGCCGGCGTGGACATCGTGGGCCTGGACCGCCCGCTGGGCCCGGGCGCGACCGTGAACGCGAAGTTCCCGTTCGACGTGTCCACCAGCAACCTGTGGGACGCAGAGTTCACCATCGGCAACGTCACCTTCAAGGGCAACTTGAACAACTAGCGGGCAAACTCCGCGATCGCGCCGGGGTCCAGCGAGTCTTCCACTCGCACCACCGCGAGCTCTGAGAGCTCGGAGGCGTCGTGGGGCTGCGGTCCCATTGGTCCGAAGAACTTTGCGTATCGACGGTAGCTCCGCCCCACCCTGCCAGGCCGATTTTCCGCCAACTCGTTGAGCTTGGCGCGCGTGAGCGGCGCGGACAGCAGGTAGCGCACGATCCACTTGCGTTTCTCGTACGGCGCGCGCGGGAAGACCGGGTCCGCGGCCCAGACGCGGCGGAACTCGCCGGCGTAGTGGTCGCGCCGGCACAGCCACAGCGCCACCGCCGCCTCCTCGCCGTCGCCGACGACGGTGACGTTGGTGGGATCGCCGCCGAAGGCCTCGATGTTGCGCTGGATCCATTGCAGCGCGAGTTGAACGTCGGCGACGCCGCGGAAGTGCCCGATGGCGTCCGCGGCAAAGGGGAGGAACCCTTCGAAGCCGTCGCGGTGGGGCACGTGCACGTGGACGAATCCGTCGCCCAGCTCGGCCGGCTGGGAGAGCCAGACAATCACCGGGCAGTCGGTCCCCGCCCGCGCGCTAAGCGGGGCACTCACGGAGAGGGCGTTGGGGTGCGGCGCGATGGCGTCGATAAGCAATCCCTGCTTCAAGGCCACCGGATCGTCGAAGGGGTGCGCCTTTCCCAGGAACGGGATGGCGTCGAAAAGCCTCGCGTTATCGCGGACAGTGCCCACGATGGTGCCGGCCGCACATGTGATTTCCGTTTCACCCATGCGGCAGATCGTATCCGCATACACTGACCGCCATGACAAACCCGCTTCTGACCCCCTCGACCCTGCCGTACAACCTGCCGGACTTCGCCGCGATCCGGCTGGAGCACGTGGAGCCCGCGTTCGAAGAGGCGCTGAAGCGCCACGCCGCGGAAATCGCCGAGATCACCACCGCGGACGCGCCGACGTGGGCCAACACCGTCGAAGCCTTCGAGCTGGCGGGCCAAGACCTGGATCGGGTGATGTCCTGGTTCTTCAACCTGCAGGGCACCGATTCCACCGACGAGTTCGACGCGGTGGCCGACCGCATCGTGCCGAAGCTGTCGGCGCACGTGGACTCGATCTACCAGAACGACGCGCTCTACCAGCGCATCAAGGGCGTCGAGGTGCCGGCGGACGCGGAGTCGCAGAGGCTCCACAGCGAGCTGCTGCGCCGCTTCACTCGCCGCGGCGCCGACCTGGACGCCGCCGGGAAGTCGCGCCTGCAGGAGATCAACCAGCGTTTGTCTGAGTTGTCGGAGCGCTTCGGCCGCAACCTGCTCGCGGACACGAAGAAGCTCGCCGTGGAGTTTTCGCGCGAGGAGCTCGCCGGGCTTTCCGACGACCAGCTCGCCGCCTACGAGGACGGCGGCCGCTACGTCGTGCCGATCGAGCTGCCCACCACCCAGGCGCTGCAGTCGGAGCTGGACACCTCTTCTTCGCGCCACAAGCTTTTCGACGCCTCCCGCGCCCGCGGCCGCGACACCAACCCGGCAATCGTGCTGGAGTCGGTGAAGCTGCGCCAGGAGCGCGCGAAGCTGCTCGGCTTTGACACCCACGCCGACTACGTCATCGCGGAGGAGACCGCCGGCACCGCCGCGGCCGCCCGCCAGCTCATCGCGGACCTGGCGCCGGCGGCCGCCGCGAACGCCGAGGCCGAGCGCAAGCTCGCCGGCGAACTGGCTGGCGAGGAGCTGGATGGGGCGGACTGGCCGTACTGGCAGGCCAAGCGCCGGGAGGAAGAACTCGGCATCGACGAGGCGGAGCTGCGCAAGTACTTCCCGCTCGAGCAGGTGCTCACCGACGGCGTCTTCTACGCCGCCAACCTGCTCTACGGCATCACTGTGGACAAGCGCGAGGATTTGGTCGGCTACCGCGAGGACGTGGACGTGTGGGAGGTCAGGGAGGAAGACGGCACCGGCATCGGGCTGTTGCTGACGGACTACAACGCCCGCCCGTCCAAGCGCGGCGGCGCGTGGATGAGCTCGTTTGTGGACCAGTCCCATCTCGCCGGCACGAAGCCGGTGGTGGTCAACGTCATGTCCATCAGCTCCAATCTGCTCACCATCGACGAGGTGACCACCCTGTTCCACGAGTTCGGCCACGCCCTGCACGGCCTGCTGTCGGATGTGCGCTACCCCTCGCACTCCGGCACCAACGTCCCGCGCGACTGGGTGGAGTTCCCCTCCCAGATCAACGAGAACTACGCGTTCGCCCCCGAGATCGCCCGCAACTACGCCCGCCACGTGGACACCGGCGAGGTCATCCCGGCGCCGCTTCTGCAGGCGATGGAGGCCTCGCGCCAGTTCGGCCAGGGCTTCACCACCGCCGAGTACCTCGCGGCCAGTGCGATCGACCTTGCGTGGCACTCGCTTGCGGACGACATCCCGTCGGACATCGACGCCTTCGAAGAAAACGTCCTGCGCGAGTACGGCCTGAACGTCGAGGGGCTGGAGCCGCGCTACCGCTCCACCTGGTTCAACCACATTTTCGCCGGCGGCTACTCCGCGGGCTACTACTCCTACCTGTGGGCCGAAGCGCTCGACGCCGACGGCTACGAGCTCGTCGCCGAGGAAGGCATCAACCGGCGCACCGGCGCGAAGTTCCGCGAGGCGATCCTGTCCAAGGGCTCCTCGCGCGACTACGCGGAGGCCTACCGTGCCTTCCGCGGCCGCGACAAGGACACCCGCCCGCTACTTGAGCGTCGCGGTCTCGCCGGTTCCGACGTGTAGCTGCGACCACCGCGCGTCTACCGATTGCTCAGATTGGTGCTGTACAGTTCGAGAGGACGATAAACCGTTAAAAGACAAGACAAGGAAAGCTGTATGGCGAACGAACCAGGGCGACGCTCCCGCGTGTGCGCCGCCGCCGCAGCGTTCGCGCTGGCAGCTTCCGGTCTCGCGGCCGAGATAGAGGCGCCGGCGGCGCAACGTCTCGTGGTCAAGCAAGGTGCCCGCATGTTCGTAGGCAACCTGCACAACGACAACCTCACCGTCTGCACCATCGGCTACAACGACCCCGAGCTGCGCCGCAGCTACACCGCCGGACACTGCGCCGACAACGGCGACTACGGGTGGCAAACCGGCTCCATGGTCTACCTCGCCGACGCCAACGGGCGCGAAATGTCCACCCCCGCCGGCATGATCTACCCGGCCGCCGCCTACTACGGCGCCTCCAACGCCAACGACTGGGCGGTGATCTATTGGTTCGACGGCGTCGGGGTGGGCGGCAACCCCATCGGCGGCGAGTACATGCCCATTGAGGACCTCGCGCCCGGCGAAACCCTGTGCTACCACGGCTACGCCTCCCACGGTGGCACCACCGAAGCCTCGTGCGGGCCGTACGTGGGCATGATCGAGAAAACCATCTACTTCGACGCCCCCGGCATGCCCGACTACGGCGACTCCGGCGGGCCCGTCTACGCGCCGGGCCGCGGGCTCGTCGGGGTGATGTCCGGGGCGAACGCGCTCCTGGACGACGCCGGCGACGAGGTGGTCGGCTTCGAGCGCGCCAGCTCACTTCGAAGCGGCGCGCTTTACGACGACTCCGCCATCGACACCTTCCTGCGCTCCCACTACACGCGGGCTGGTTCGACCCCCACAACAACGCCTTCGCCGACCACCTCCAAGGCGCAAATGCCGCCGGCGCCCGTGAGTAGCACCGTGGTCAACCCCGTTGCGCAGGTCACTCGCGAGCCGGCGCCCGCCACGACCTCCGTGTCAGGAAACACCATCCACATCTCCGGGCCGACGAACCGGACCGTGGTTATCCCGGCGGCCACCTTGCAGTCGCCGATCCCGGTCGGTGCGGCCACCCCGTCGAGCGTGCCCAGCGAAGCGCCCGTTGCACCCACCGAGACCCAGGAGCACAACCGCCCCGATCCCGAGAGGAAGGACCGCAGCGCCGCGAACGCGTTGCTGATCACCCTCGGCGTCGTGGCTACCGTGGCGGTGCTCGTGCCGGCGGTCGGCTACATGCTGGGGCTGATCTGATGAGCAGCGTGCTGCTCGGCTGGATGATGGGCTTAAGCCCCTGGCTGCAGGTGCCGGCGATCCTCGCCGTGGCCACACCCATGTGCGCCGCGGCGGGCTACGCGCTGCTTGGCATCGTCGACGGTGTTAACCGTGCCGCGCGGCTGTTTTCCCGCCGCTAGCCCGCGGCGCTAGGCTTGGGCACCATGGCCAACCCGGAAGAGCTGCGCAAGCAGGATCAGAAGCTGCCCAAGCAGCAGCGCAAGTACCCGCAGTCGCGGGTGACCCAGGTGATGTGGGTGCTCATCGCGCTCGTCGTCGTCGCGGCACTGGCCGGGGCGCTCTAGCGCGCGCTGGCTTCGGCGATGCGCGTGAACAGCGCGACGTCGGGGAGGTCTTCGATGAGGACGGGGGTGCCGGAGGCGTCGCAAAGCGGGATGCACCAGTTGGAGTACATCTCGCGGTTGGTGCCCGGCTGGTTCTGAATGCGGGTATCGCCCACCATGTCCACCAGGTTCGTGCATGTCATCGCGGACGGGGTGGAGGCGACAAAGCGGGTCAGCCCCTCGACGAGGGTGTCCACGTCGTCGTACTCGCCGAGGTCCCGGTCGAGGAAGTCCACGTCAGCGAGCGGGGAATTGTCGAACGCCCCCTCTGCCTGGGCGGCGGCGAGCACCTGCGAGATCCACACCGCGTCGGTGGCGTTGAGCTCTTCCAGCGACTCTTTGACCAGCCCGAGTTTGTGGCGCAGCGCGTTGTGCGCGCCCTCCAAATACCCGGCGGTGGGCGGCAGGTCGTGGGTGCCCACTGCGGTCAGCGCCAGGTTGCGGTACTGCTGCGACGGCCGCGGCGCCTCCGGCGGCACGGACTCGAACCACAGCACGGAGGTGCCGAGGATGCCCTTGTCGCGAAGCACGTCCTGCACCCACGGCTCGAACGTGCCCAAATCTTCGCCCACCACCACAGCACCTGCGCGCTGCGCCTCCAGCACGAGCACGCCGACCATGGCCTCGAAGTCGTAGTTCATGTACGCGCCGTGCATGGGCGTGTCCATGCGCGGCAGCCAGAACAGGCGGAACAGCCCCAGCACATGGTCGACGCGGATGCCGCCGGAGTGGCGCAGCACCGTGCGCAGCAGGTCGCGCCACGGCCCGTAGCCGGCCTCGGCGAGCTGCTGCGGGTTCCACGGCGGCTGCGACCAGTCCTGACCCTGCTGCGAGTACTGGTCCGGCGGCGCGCCCACCGAGGCGTCGGGAACCAGCACCTCGTGCAACGTCGCCGCGTCCGCCCCGCCGGGGTGGATGCCCACCGCCAGGTCCGTCATGATGCCCAGCCGCATCCCGGCCGCCACCGCGCGCTCTTGCGCCGCGCGGCGTTGCTCGTCGGCGATGAACTGCAGCCACATGTGGAACTGCACCAGCTCCTGCGGGTCGCGCCCCGCGTGCTTCGGCGCGCCGTGGTGCTCCGACTCGCTCGCCTGCGCCGCGCACCACTCGGCGAACTGGCGCAGCCCCTCGCCCTCGTCCAGGCAGAACAGCTCGAAGTCCCGCGTGCGCGCCTCGTCCGCCGCCGAGAGGTAAAACAGGGTGCGAAGCGCCGCGAGCTTCGCGGCGAAAATCCGGTCGCGCTCCAACGGCTGCGCGGTGTGGTTCATCGCCTTGAATTCCGCAGCAAGCTTCTCGACGTCCCTCCGGTCCCCCTCGTCCAACAGCGCATACTCCGGCACCTGCTCCACCGCGATGTAGATCGGGTTCACAAACCGGCGGGAGGTGGGCAGGTACGGCGAGTCCTCGATCGGCGGGACGGGTTCGGCGGCGTGCACCGGGTTGATCAGCAGGTAGTCCGCGCCCTCGGCCGCCACCGCCTCGGCGATCGCGCCCAAGTCGTTGAAGTCGCCGATGCCCCAGGAGTCCAGCGAGCGCACCGAGTACAGCTGCGCCATCACACCCCACACCGGGTCCTGCACAACCTCGGCGTTGGTGGACAGGGCGGCCGGCACCACGATCAGCGGGCAGACCTCGTCCAAGTTGTCGGACTCTAAGTGCAGTTCGTGGTAGCCGGCGGGCAGGTCGCCGGGCACGTGGAAGGTGGCCTCGCCCCACACCACACCGTCGGCGGCGGTGAACGGCGGGGCCCAGTTCTCGTCCTGGTATGCGTCGCGCGAGGAGCCGTCCTCCAGCCGGATCCAGCAGTGCGCGAAGTGCCCGTCGTGCACGTGCACGTTGAAGTGCTTTTCGGCGCCCTCGGTGGCCACCACGCACGGCGGCATGGGCCTGGTCGCCCAAAACTCACGGCGGGCATCGAGGTGGAATTGGAGCTCTTCGTCCGACGGATCGTCGTTAAGCGAAAGCCCCAAGGCCCGCAGCAACTTGATAAACGACTCGGCGGGCGGCTCGGTGACCAGCCCGTTCGAGGCGCGGTAGGACGTGCCGAATCCATAGGACTCGGCGAGGGCGTGAAGCAGTGCAACGTTGGTCACGCCCCGCATTGTGCCAAAGCTGGGGCCCGCACGCTGGGGTAGTGTTGGGCACCATGCCTTCAAACGCGCACACCACGGAACTTGGATTCACGCTCAACGACACCGACACGTGCCTCAGCCGGCTGATTCGCACCTGCGAGCAGAGCCCCCACCTGGTGCTGTACTACCGGCCGCGCAACTACGAGTGGGTCTCCGTCACGGCGGCGGAGTTCTTGGAGGAGGTTTACGAGGTTGCGAAAGGCCTGATCGCCGCGGGCGTGGAGCCGGGGGACCGCGTGGCCATTTTGTCGTCGACGCGCTACGAGTGGTCGCTGGTGGACTTCGCCATCTGGGCCGCGGGTGCAGCCTCGGTGCCGATTTACCCGTCGAGTTCGATGCACCAGATCCAGTGGATCCTGGAGGATTCCGGCGCGAAGATCGCGTTCACCGAAACGCGCGACCACACCCAGCTGATGAGCCCGTTCCTGCTGGATGAGACGGGTAAGCCGAAGTTCGCGGACTCCCCGTCGAAGCTCGAGCGCATCTACGAGTTCACCGCCTCGGGCGTGGAGACGCTGAAGTTTGAGGGGCGCGACGTCGAGCAATCGCTTATCGACGAACGCGTGGCCGCCATCCGCCACCACACCCTGGGCTCCATCGTGTACACCTCCGGCACCACCGGCCGGCCGAAGGGCGTGGAGATTTCCCACGGCAACTGGGCGTACCAGTGCTGGGCGCTTTTGGAAAACGAGATCGGCTCGGTGTCCTTCCCCGGCCAGCGCATGGTGACGTTTTTGCCGCTGGCGCACGTGCTGGCGCGCGCGGTGTCGCTGGCGTGGACGATTTCGGGCGCGACGCAGTCGCACTGGTCCGACACCTCGACGCTGATGGTGGAGCTGCAGCGCGTGCGCCCGAACCTGGTCGTGGGCGTGCCGCGCGTGTTTGAGAAGGTGCGCGAGGGCGCCTACAACAAGGCCGCGGACGGCTCCGCGATTGGCAAGCGCATGTTCCTCGAGGCCGAGAAGGCCGCGATTGAGTACTCGAAGGCGCTGGACACCCCTGAGGGCCCGTCGCGGGTGCAGAAGGCGAAGCGCGCGGTCTACGACAAGGTCGTCTACGGCAAGATCAAGGAGGCCATGGGCGGGTCTGTCTGGTACGGCATCACAGGCGGGTCTGCCATGAGCGCCGACCTGTCGCACTTCTTCCGCGGCATGGGCGTGCCCATCTACGAGGGCTACGGCCTGACCGAGACGTGCGCGGCGGCGTGTGTGAACAACGCCCACGCCAACAAGATCGGCACCGTGGGCCGGCCGGTCAACGGCTACTCGGTGCGCATCAACGACGACGGCGAGATCGAGTTCAAAGGTCCCGGCGTGTTCCACGAATACTGGGGCAACCCGTCCGCCACCGAGGAGGCGCTCACGGACGGCTGGTTCAACACCGGCGATCTCGGCGAGGTGGACGACGACGGCTACGTCTCCATCACCGGCCGCAAGAAGGACCTGATTGTCACCGCCGGCGGCAAGAACATCTCGCCGGGGCCGATGGAGGAGATCATCCGTCAGGACCCGCTGATCTCCAACGCACTGGTGGTCGGCGACGGCAAACCCTTCGTCGGTGTGCTGGTCACGCTCGACGAGGAGGAGCTCAAACGCTGGAAGGCCAACCACAACATCCCGGCGAACAAGAAGGTCGCCGAGCTCGCCCAGGACCCGGCGCTGCGCGCGGAGGTACAGGACGCGGTGAACCTGGCCAACGCCACCGTCTCGCGCACCGAGGCGATCAAGAAGTTCCGCATCCTGGACCGCGACCTGTCCGAGCAGCACGACGAGATGACCCCGACGATGAAGGTCAAGCGCAACGTGGTGTTCCAGCGGTTCCAGGAGGACATCGACAAGCTGTATCAGCGCTAATCCGGCGCGCCTTCCTTCCACGCGCGTGACTGTGGCATAGCATGCCAATTTGTCACTTCCCACAGGCGTTTCCAAGGAGGGCTCGCGATGCACAAGACTGCCGCCGTGCTGCGTCACCGCGAGCTCACGCAGGAGATTTACAACATCGGCGACGAGGTCGCGGAGTACACCGAGCACCTCGCCGAGGCGATTGCGGATTACGACGGCGAGCTCACCGAGGACTGCCTCGCCGAGTTCGTCGAGATCGTCGACGACGCCCGCCAGGACGCCCGCCGCGTCGTCGCTGAGCTGATCGGCCTGCGCCAGGCGCTGACCTCCGGCCGCGCCGCCGGCCACCTGTCTGCTGGTGCGAAGCCGGAGGAGCGCATTCCGGAGCCCGAGCTTCTCGACGCCTCCGGTCTGAACGACCTGTTCCCCCTGCAAGCCCCGTTCTCGGTGCAGACGATGCAGGATGCGCTGACCGGCCGCACCGATCTGGTGGTGCAGCACTTAGGCGAGATCGTCTCCTACTGCCTGGAGCAGACCGACATGGTCGCCCGCGAGCTCGGCGTGGTGTCGCTGCCGCAGATGTACGCGCGCGTCGGCGAGATCGTCGAGGAGGCCGTGGTCGGCTGGGTGGAGACCGTCTGCGTGGACCACCCGGCGTTCGTGCGTACCATGCGCGGGTCCAACCCGCCGGAGTTTTTGGAGGAGCGCGCCCGCATTGACCGGATCGTGGCCAAGGTCGCCGCGAAGCGTTCCCGCCGCGGCGCCTAGCCTTAGGGCCATGGATTCTTTCGGCGTTTACGTCCACGTCCCGTTTTGCGCCACGCGCTGCGGGTACTGCGACTTCAACACCTACACACCCACCGAGGTGGATTCCTCCCACGCCCAATACTTGGACGCCCTCGAGAAAGAACTCGAGCTCGCCGCCGCCCGCGGCCTGCCCCAAGCCGACACCGTGTTCATCGGCGGCGGCACCCCGTCGCTGCTCGGCGCAGACGGCCTCGGGCGCATCCTCACCGCCGTCCGCAACACGTTCGGCCTGACCCCCGGCGCGGAGGTGACCACCGAGTCCAACCCGGAATCCACCAGCCCCGACTACTTCGCCGGCCTGCTGGACGCCGGGTTCACCCGCGTCTCGCTCGGCATGCAGTCCGCCTCCACGCCGGTGCTGAAGGTGCTGGACCGCCAGCACACCCCGGGCCGCGCCGTCGCCGCCGCCCGCGAGGCCCGCGCCGCCGGGTTCCAGCATGTGAACCTGGACATGATCTACGGCACGCCCACCGAAACCGACGACGACGTCCGCCGCACCCTCGACGCCATCCTGGCCACGGACGTCGACCACGTCAGCGCCTACTCGCTCATCGTCGAGGACGGCACCGCCATGGCCCGCAAGATCCGCCGCGGCGAGCTGCCCGCACCAAAGGAGGACGTCTACGCCGACCGCTACGAGATCATCGCCGACACCCTCGCCGCCCACGGCTACCACTGGTACGAGGTCTCCAACTGGGCCAAGCCGGGAGGCGAGTGCCGCCACAACCTCATCTACTGGCGCAACCAGCAGTGGTGGGGCGCAGGCCCGGGCGCGCACAGCTTTATCGCCGCCGAGCGTTTCTTCAACGTCAAACGTCCAGAAACATACGCGCAATTGCTTGCCGACGGCGCGCTGCCCATCCAGGACACCGAACCCATCACGGAAACAGAGGCCCACACCGAGGCAGTTATGCTCGGCCTGCGGCTGAAAGAAGGGATCCCGTCGGGGTGGGTCGGGGCGGGGGCACGGGAGGTCGTCGATAGGCATGTGCGCGCGGGGTTGCTCGAGCAAACCGACAGGCTGCGGCTGACCGACAAGGGCCGGCTGCTTGCAGACGGCATCATCACCGATATCCTGGCAGCCGAGTAAGGAGGCGTAATGGGTACTGCGGACCAGCGGCGCCAGGCGGTGCTGCGCGCGATCGTGGCGGACTACATTGCAAGCCAGGAGCCGGTGGGGTCGAAGTCGCTGGTGGAGCGGCACAAGATGGGGGTGTCTTCGGCGACGATCCGCAACGACATGGCGGTGCTGGAGCAGCAGGGCTACATCTCGCAGACCCACGCCTCGTCGGGCCGCATCCCTACCGAGGCCGGCTACCGCGCGTTCGTGGACGCGCTGCACGACGTCAAGCCGTTGAGCGCCGCCGAGCGCCACGCCATTTTGGACTTTTTGGAAAACGGCGTGGATATGGAGGACGTGCTGCGCCGCTCCGTGCAGCTGCTCGCGCAGCTGACCAACCAGGCGGCGGTGGTGCAGCTGCCCACGCTGACCGTCTCGCGGGTGAAGCACTGCGAGGTGGTGGAGCTGACCCCGACGCGGCTTTTGCTCGTGCTGATCACGGACGCCGGGCGCGTGGACCAGCGCAACGTGGAGCTTTCAGCGCCGATCGGGCCGGAGGGGGTGCGGCTGTTGCGCGACCTGCTCAACGAGGCCCTGGTGGGCCAAACCATGCGCGACGCCTCCGAAGCGCTTTCTCGCCTATCGACGAAAGCTCCGCCCCACCTCGCCGACCCCACCTCACGCGCCGCAGAAGTGCTGATCACCACGCTTGTCGACGCCGCACCGGACCGGCTAATTATTGCGGGCTCGTCGAACTTGGTCGTGCCGTCGGGAGGCTTGCAGGGCGTGATTGACGCGCTTGAGCAGCAGGTGGTGGTGCTAAAGCTGCTGGCCGGCGCGCAGGAGCTCGAGCGGGTGAGCGTGCGCATCGGGCGCGAAAACGAGGACGAGGAATTTTCGCACGCCTCGATTGTTACAACAGCGTACGGCTCGGGCGACGAGGCACTCGGCGGCCTCGGGGTAGTGGGTCCGACCCACATGGACTACCCCGGTACCATGCAAAAGGTTGCCACCGTGGCCCGCTACATCAGCCGCATCTTGCGGGGCGAATAGAAGGGAAGATATGGCTCGCGATTACTACGGCATCCTCGGCGTGGACCAGGAAGCCACCGAGCAGGAGATTAAGAAGGCGTACCGCAAGCTGGCGCGCAAGTACCACCCGGACGTCAATCCGTCCGAGGAGGCGGCCGAGAAGTTCGCGGAGATCGCGGCGGCGCAGGAGGTGCTGCTGGATCCGCAGAAGCGCGCGATTGTGGACCGCGGCGGCGACCCGATGGAGGCCGGCGGCGGCATGGGTGGCGCGGCCGGTTTCGGCGGCGGGGGACTCGGCGACATCTTCGAGGCGTTCTTCGGCGGCGGCGGTGCCCGCCAGCCCCGCTCGCGCGTGCAGCCGGGCAACGACGCGCTGCTGCGCACCGCCATCACCCTGGAGGAGGCGTTCGCCGGCACGAAGAAGGACGTCACCGTCGACACCGCCGTGCTGTGCGAAAAGTGCCACGGCACCGGGTCCAAGACCGAGGAGAAGCCGGTGCCCTGCGGCACCTGCGGCGGCGCCGGCCAGGTCCAGGAGATGCAGCAGTCGTTCCTGGGCAACGTCATGACCACCCGCGAGTGCCCCACCTGCCACGGCTACGGCGAAGTGATCAAGGACCCGTGCACCCAGTGCGCCGGCGACGGCCGCGTGCGCGCCACCCGCGATCTGACCGTGAACATCCCCGCCGGCATCAACTCGGGCATGCGCATCCGCATGGCGGACCAGGGCGAGGTCGGCCACGGCGGCGGCCCCGCCGGCGACCTCTACGTGGAGGTGCAGGTCAAGCCACACCCGGTGTTCGTGCGCGAGAACAACGACCTGCACGTGCGCCTGACCGTGCCGATGTACGACGCCGCTCTCGGCACCGAGCTGACCGTGGACAACCTCGCCGGCGGGCAGACCACAATCGAGGTCCCCGGCGGCACCCAGCCCGGCGACACCATCCACCTGCAGGGCGAGGGCATGCCGCGGCTGCGTGCCGAGGGCGCCGGCGACATGATCGCCCACGTGCAGGTCACCGTGCCCACCGCCTTGACCAACGACGAGCGCGCCGCCCTGCAGGACCTCCGCGACGGCCACCCGGACAACCCGGAGGTCCACGTCGAGTCCGACGAGCACGGCGAGGGCTTCTTCTCCCGCATGCGTGACCGCTTCCGCCGATGAGCCTGCCGTATTTCCTCACCGAGGACCCGGCCGCCGGGGTACTCACTGGTAAAGAGGCCAAGCACGCCCACGTCAAGCGCATTGCACCCGGCGAGCACATCATGCTTATCGACGGCCAAGGGACCACCGCCGTCACCTGCGTCACGTCGGTGGGGCCTGGTCGGGTTGACGGAGTCGTCGAAAAGCAGCAGTTCGTGCCGCAACCCACGCCGCGCGTGACGGTGGTGCAGGCGGTGCCCAAAGGCGAGCGCGCGGAGCTGGCCGTGGACCTGGCTGTGCAGGCTGGGGCCGACCGGATCGTGCCGTGGATTTCGCACCGCACCATCGCGCGGTGGCCGGCGAACAAGCAGGCCAAGCAGGTGGAGAAGTGGCGCGCGCAGGCTTTGGCCAGCGCGAAGCAGGCGCGCCGGGCGTGGGTGCCGGAGGTGCGCGACCCGGTGACGACGAACCAGCTGGCCGAGCTGCTGCACGAGCGCCACGCTCTGGTGCTGCACGAAGACGCCACCGACTCGATCCGCGACGTCGAATTCGGCGAGGACGTGTGGCTGATCGTCGGACCCGAAGGCGGCATCGGCGACGACGAACTGGAGATCCTCGGCGCGCGCCCGGTGAAGCTCGGGCCCGAGGTGCTGCGCACCGCCTCGGCGGCGTTTGCGGGGCTTTGCGCCATCGGGGCGTTGACCTCCCGCTGGTAGGGTTGGCCCCCATGGAAGAAATGGTGACGCGCAAGGTCGAACTCGACTCGGCGTACGCACAGTCCGTCCTGGGAATCAACGACGACAACCTGCGGGTTCTTGAGGACCAGCTCGGGGTGGGCTTCCACGCCCGCGGCACCGAGCTGACCGTCAAGGGGCACGCGGAGCAGGCGGCGCACGCGCTGCGCGTCGTCGAGGAGCTTGAGTCCATGGCGCGCCGCGGCGTCCCGCTGGGCGTGGACACGGTGATCCAGGCGGTGCGCATCATGGAGGCCGAGGCGCCCGGGTCCGTGACCAACATCCTCGGCGAGGAGATCATCTCGCGCCGCGGCAAGGTCATCCGCCCGAAGACGGCCGGCCAGCGCGCCTACGTCGACGCGATCGACGACAACACCATCACCTTCGGCATCGGGCCGGCCGGCTCCGGCAAGACGTACCTCGCGGTGGCGAAGGCGGTCCAGGCGCTGCAGAACAAAGAGGTCAAGCGCATCATCCTGACCCGCCCGGCGGTGGAGGCGGGCGAGAAGCTCGGTTTCCTGCCCGGCACGCTCTCGGACAAGATCGACCCGTACCTGCGCCCGTTGTACGACTCGTTGCGCGACATGATGGACCCGGAGGCGATCCCGAAGCTCATCGAGGCCGGCATCATCGAGGTCGCGCCCCTGGCCTACATGCGCGGGCGCACCCTGTCGGACGCGTTTGTCATCCTGGATGAGGCGCAGAACACGACCGGCGCGCAGATGAAGATGTTCCTCACCCGCCTCGGCTTCGGCTCGAAGATGGTGGTCACGGGTGATACGTCCCAGGTGGATTTGCCGCGCGGCACCGTCTCTGGCTTGCGGGTGGCGCGGCGCATCCTCGCGGACATCGACGACATTTCGTTCCAGGAGCTCGGCGCCGGCGACGTGGTGCGCCACCACCTGATTTCGCGCATCGTCGCGGCGTACGACCGCCACGACGCGCAGAACGCCCTGCGCTACGAGAAGCGCCAGCAGGCGATCGAGGCCGAGCGGGAAGCGGAGGCAAACCAGTGAGCATTGAAGTCTTGAATGAGTCGGGCGAGGCGGAGGTCAATGAGCAAATGCTTATCGACGTCGCGTCGTTCGCCATGCGCTCCATGGACGTCCACCCCGACGCCGAGGCCACCATCACGCTCGTCGACGAAGCCACGATGGCCGACCTGCACGTGCGCTGGATGGACCTGGAGGGCCCGACGGACGTGATGAGCTTTCCCATGGACGAGCTCACCCCCGGCGGCGGCCGCCCCGACGCGGACACGCCGGGCCCGGCGATGCTCGGCGACATCATCCTGTGCCCGGCCTACGACCGCAAGCAGGCCGAAATGGCCGGCCACGACCTGGCGCATGAGATGGCGCTGCTCACCGTCCACGGCGTGCTGCACCTGCTCGGCTACGACCACATCGAGCCGAAAGACGAGCGCGAGATGTTCGCCCTGCAAAACGAGATCCTGGCGGACTGGTACGACGACCTCGCCCGCCGCGGCGTGGAATACCAGCCGAAGCCGACCGGCGCGCACGCCTTCCCGTCGGCAGCCGACCGCGACGAGCTGGACAAGCTGATGAAGGGCACCGAGTGACGCTCACCTTCGTCTACGCGGCCGTCACTGTCGCCGCGCTGCTTCTGTCCGGCCTGCTCGGCTCCATCGAGTCCGCGCTCGCCCCGATCTCGCGCGCCCGCGTCGAGGGCATGGTCAAAGACGACACCCCGGGCGCGGCGGCGCTGCTGCGGGTGGTGGACCACCGCGCGAACCACGTCAACACGCTCGTGCTGGTCAAGACCGTCCTGGATGTTCTCGCGTCCGTCACCGCGGCGATGCTCGCGATGGATCTGTTGGACTCCGACGGGTGGGCGATTGCGGTGGCGGTGATCGTCGTCACGCTGCTGCAATTTTCCATCGTCGGAGTCTTCGCGCGCACCGCGGGCAAGCGCAACCCCTACACCATTTCACTCAAGGCGGCCCAAGGGCTGGGGGCGTTCCAGGTGGTGCTCGGGCCCGTCGCAAAGCTGTTGATCTGGGTGGGCAACCTGTTCCACCCCGGCGAGGACTTCCGCGACGGCCCCTACGCCACCGAGATCGAACTGCGCGAGATGGTCGAGGTCGCGCAGGAAAAGGGCGTGGTGGAAACCACCGAGGGCCGCATGATCCAGAACATCTTCGACCTCGCGTCCAGCTACGCGCGCCAGGTCATGGTGCCGCGGCCCGAGATGGTGTGGATCGAGGGCGAGAAAACCGCGCGCCAAGCCACCGCGCTGATGGTGCGCTCTGGGCATTCGCGCGTGCCGGTGATCGGGGAGAGCGTCGACGAGATCGTCGGCATCGCGTACCTGAAGGACATGTTCGACGACCGCGGCACCCCGCTCGACCCCGCCACGCCGATCACGGAGTTCATGCGCGAGCCGCTGTTCATCCCGGACTCGAAGCCGCTGGACGTGCTGCTGAAAGAGATGCAGCAGTCGAACACGCACATCGCGATGCTTATCGACGAATACGGCACCGTCGCCGGCCTTCTCACCATGGAGGACCTGCTGGAAGAGATCGTCGGCGAGATCACCGACGAGTACGACGAGGACGAGGAAGCCCCGGTTGCCGAGGTGGAGCCGCGCGTGTTCCGCGTCCAGGCGCGGCTGCCGCTGGACGACCTGGTGGACTATCTCGCCGACAACCTGGACTACGAGCTGGAGTACCCCGATGACGTCACCGACAACGTCGACACGGTGGCGGGGCTGTTGTCGTACGAGCTGGGGCGCGTGCCGCTGCCGGGCGCGTCGATTTTGCGCGACGGGGTGCGCTACACCGCCGAGGGCGGCCGCGACCGCCGCGGCCGGGTGAAGACCCGCACCGTGCTGGTGTCCGTCGCCGAACCGGTGGAGCCGCTGCCCGGCGATTAGTCTTACTTTTCGGTAGAATAGTACGCGTAAGCAGGTTTTTCACCGAGAGGAGCTTCACATGCGCGCTGTACGTTACTACGGCCAGAAGGACATCCGCGTCGAGGACATCGACGCACCGGAGGCAGGCAAGGGCGAGGTGCTCATCGACGTCGCCTGGTGCGGCATCTGTGGCACCGACCTCCACGAGTACCTGGAAGGCCCGATCTTCTGCCCGAAGCCGGGCCACCCGCACCCGATCACCGGCGAGGAGCCGCCGGTCACGCTCGGCCACGAGTTCTCCGGCGTCGTCGCAGCGCTGGGTGAGGGCGTGGACGATCTTGAGGTCGGCCAGCATGTCGTCGTCGAGCCGTACGTGCTTCCCGACGATGTCGACCCGAAGGAGCCGGGCCCGTACAACCTCCACCCGGACGTGAACTTCATCGGCCTTGCCGGCGGTGGCGGCGGCCTGTCCGAGAAGGTCGCGGTGCAGCGCCGCTGGGTCCACCCGATCAGCAACGACGTGCCGCTGGACGAGGCCGCGCTCATCGAGCCGCTGTCCGTCGGCCACCACGCATTCGTCGCCTCCGAGGCCGGCGAGGGCGACGTGGTCCTCATCGGCGGCGCGGGCCCGATCGGCGTGCTCACGGCTGCCGTCGCTAAGGCATACGGCTGCACTGTGATCGTCTCCGAGCTGTCCGAGCTGCGCCGACAGAAGGCCCTCGACGCCGGTGTCGCCGACCACGCCATCGACCCGTCCAAGCAGGACCTGAAAGAAGAAATCCAGAAGATCACCGACGGCAAGGGCGTCGACGCAGCCTTCGAGGCAACCTCCGTCAACGTCGTGCTTGACCAGCTCGTCGATTGCCTGAAGCTCAAGGGCACCCTGGTTGTGGAGTCCATCTGGTCCAAGAAGGCCGAGCTGGACATCCACGCCGTGGTGATGAAGGAGCTGACCATCCGCGGCATCATCGGCTACGCCCACGACCACGAGCAGACCATCAAGCTCGTCGAGGAGGGCAAGGTCGACCTCAAGCCGTTCATCACCGGCAAGATCGGCTTCGACGGCGTCGTCGACGAGGGCTTCGACACCCTGATCAACCGCAACGAGACCGCCGTGAAGATCCTGGTGTCGCCGGAGCTCTAAAATGCTCGTATGAGCAACATTCTCTCCATCCAGTCCGCTGTCGCGTATGGCCATGTCGGCAACTCGGCAGCGGTCTTTCCTTTGCAGCGCATCGGCCACGAGGTGTGGCCGGTGTACACGGTGAACTACTCCAACCACACCGGTTACGGTGCGTGGGGCGGGCCAATCATTCCTGCCGACGACGTCGCTGCGGTGCTCGAAGGTGTCAAGGACCGCGACGCATTCCCGCTTATCGACGGCATCCTCACCGGCTACCAGGCATCCCCCGAAATCGCCGACGTGATCGTCGGCACCGTGCGCGACATCAAGGCGGAGAACCCCGACGCCATCTACACCTGCGACCCGGTGATGGGCTCGGCGACCTCCGGCTGCTTCGTCGCCGACACAATCCCGCCGTTGTTCCGCTCGACGATCGTGCCGGCGGCGGACATCATCACCCCGAACCAGTTCGAGCTGGGGTATCTGACCGAGCGTGACGTCACCGACCTGGATTCCACCCTCGCCGCCGTGGACGCCGCCCGCGAGATGGGCCCGTCCACCGTGCTGGTCACGTCGGTTAAGCGCCCGGAAACGCCCGAGGACGCGGTGGAGATGATCGCCGTCGACGATAACGGCAAGTGGATCGTGCGCACCCCGCGTCTGCCGTTCAAGCGCAACGGCTCCGGCGACGTCACCGCCGCGCTGTTCACCGGCCACTACCTCCGCGGCCGCGACGCGAAGGACGCTTTGGCCAAGACGGCGTCGTCTGTGTACGACCTGCTGCGCGTCACCCTCGAGGCCGACTCGCAGGAGCTCAAGCTCGTCGAGGCGCAGGACTACTACGCCAACCCGCAGCTCCAATTCGAGGTCGAGGCCCTCTAACCGTTTTCAGGCATGCCGATGGGCCCGCCCGGTGGGGCGGGTTTTCGGTGTGTGGGGGTTAGTCGAAGAGCAGCTCCATCGCGCCTGGGGTGGTCATCGGGACCCTGACCCCGTTGGGTGCGACCCAGTGGATTCTCGCGTTCGGGTTGTCGATGTAGCCGAACGGGCCTTGCCTGTTGTCGGCGTTGACCCCGTTGTGGAACGGACACAGCTCGGCGAGGTTGTCCATGTTGGTCATTCCGCCGTAGCGCCACGCGTTGATGTGGTGCGTTTGGGTGGTCTCGGCGGAGTGTTTGCAGTCGGGAAACGCGCAGGCCGGGCAGAGCAGCTTCGACATGACCTTCTGTTTGGGGTTGGCGCAGCGCTTACCGTAGTACAGGTTGACGGGTCCTTCCTGCGGGTGGAACGCGGCAACTTCGAGTATGTCGCCGAATTCGTGCTCCATGTATTCGGCCCCTGTCATGGTGGTGCCGTCGGTGCAGATCAACGTGACCTCGTCTGCGTGGCCGGATTGGATGCGGGCCCAGTCGGCGATCGGCACCAGGATGATCGGCCGGAAATTCGCCTTCGGTACTCCTTTGCCGTCGCGCAGGATCCCGATGAGGGTGTGGGCCATTTGGGCGGCGGCGGGGTCGTCTGCGTCGATGAGTTTGCGCAGTAGGTGCTCAAGATCGGCCAGGTCGCGCTCGTTGTAGGTCAGGATCATGGTGCGCATGCCCGCCTTGGAGCGGGAAAACCTGCACGAGGGTGGGGCGGGTTTGACGGGTTGTTTGATCAGCCGTTTGATCCGCTTGGTCAACGCCCTATACGAGCCGCGGTGGCGCACTAGGTCCAACCGGATGCGCCAGCGTTCCGCTGCGCCGTCGACGTGCATGAGCTTTTTCTCGATGTGAATCAGTTGGTCGACGGGCATGCCTTCGGCGGCAGCTAACGCGTCGCGTTGTTTGCGGGTGAACTGGGTCGGGCCGTAATACGCGTGGTGCACCCGCGCTAGGTCGCGCACGCGGCCGGTGGACAGGCCGGCGACCATAGCGGTATCGCGGTCGAAGTCGGCGAGGACGGAAACGCCTGCGGAGACAAAGTCAGTGAAGTTCATGGCCCAGAAGCTAAGCCAGCGCAACCCCCAACACCAGACCCAAATAAAAATCTGTGGATAACCCCCGCCAAAAGCCGCCGCCACAACACCGTTGTCCACAGCTAAACCAATCAGGGCTTGACAGGTAGAATCCCAGGCCATGAACGACTTTCCCGATTTCCCGGACGATCTGCCCGCAGAGGCCAGCGCGAACGATGTCGAGCGCGCCGACGCTGGCGGCTTCACTGACACCCCGGAGGGCTTCAGGTCGGGGTTTGTCAGCTTCGTGGGCCGCCCGAACACCGGTAAGTCCACGCTGACGAACGCGCTGGTGGGGGAGAAGATCGCGATTATGGCGGACCAGCCGGAGACGACTCGTCACCCGATCCGCGGCGTGATCAACCGCCTCGACGCCCAGGTGATCGTGGTGGACACCCCGGGCATCCACCGCCCGCGCACGCTGCTGGGTGAGCGCCTCAACGACGTGGTCAAGGACACCTTCGCGGATGTGGACGTCATCGGTTTCACGGTCCCTGCGGACGAAAAAATCGGCCCCGGCGACCGCTACATCCTGGAGCAGATCCGCGAAACCAAGCCGAACACGCCGATCGTGGGCATCGTGACCAAGCTGGACAAGACGGGCAAGGACACCGTCGGCGAGCGCCTGCTGGAGCTGCACGAGCTGCTCGGCCAGGACGCGGAGCTGGTGCCGGTGTCGGCCACCCAGCAGATTCAGGTGGATACGCTGCTTGACGTGCTCGTCGATAAGCTTCCGCAAGGCCCGCGTTTCTACCCCGAGGATCACACCACGGACGAGGACATGGAGACGCGCATCGCGGAGCTCATCCGCGAGGAGGCGCTGCAGGGGCTTCGCGACGAGCTGCCGCACTCCGTCGCCGTCCAAATCGACGAGATGATCCAGGAGGATCGCCGCGTCAAAATCTACGCGGTGCTTTACCTGGAGCGCCCGGGCCAGAAGCGCATCATCGAGGGCCCGGACGGGCGGCGCTTACGCCGCATCGTGCACCGCGCGCGCAAGCAGATCATCGAGCTGACCGGGCAAAACGTCTACCTGGACGTGCGCGTCAAAGTGCTGAAGAACTGGCAGCAAGACCCGAAGGCGCTGGGCAGGCTTGGCTTCTAAGGCCCCGCGCCCGAACTGGCGCGACCGCGCGTTTGTGGTGCGCACCTACGACTTTGGGGAGGCGGACCGGGTGGTCGTCCTGCTCACCAAGAACCACGGCCTGATCCGCGGCGTGGCCAAGGGGGTGCGCAAGGCGAAGAGTCGCTTCGGCTCGCGGTTGCAGCCGTTCGTGGAGGTCGACGCACTGATCTACCCGGGCCGAGGCCTCTCGACGATCGCTTCCGCCGACACCGTCACCTACTACGGCGCCCGCATCATCGACGACTTCGACCGCTACGCCGCCGCCTGCGCCGTGATGGAAACGGCGGAAAAGCTCAGCTTCGACGAGGCCGACCCCGCCCTGTTCGCCCTGGTCCAGGACGCGCTGAAAAATCTGCAGACCAACCAGCACCCCACGATGGTCCTCGACGCGTTCATCCTGCAGGCCACCGAGCACGCCGGCTGGGGCCTGAGTTTGTTCGACTGCGCGAACTGCGGCGCCCCCGGCCCGCACAAGGCGTTCAACGCCACCGTCGGCGGGGCGGTGTGCAACAACTGCCGCCCGCCGGGCTCCATGGACGTCCACCCCGAAACGCTGCACGAGATGTGGCTGATGGAGAGGGGCAGCGAAGTCCCGTCGATACGCGCGGCGCAGATTCACCGCGCAACGGTCGCGCACCTGCAATTCAACCTGGAGACCGGGCTGAAAAGCTTCAAGATTATGGAGCAGGCATAATTGACGCCCATGGGCGCACCGAGAATTGACAAAAAGTTCATCCCGAAGCACATCGCGCTGGTGATGGACGGCAACGGCCGTTGGGCGCAGCAGCGCGGCCTGAAGCGCACCGAGGGGCACAAGGTGGGCGAGGAGAAGCTCATGGAGGCCGTCGACGCGTGCATCGAGCTCGGCGGCGTGGAGTGGCTCTCGGCGTACGCGTTTTCCACCGAAAACTGGAAGCGCAGCCCATCCGAGGTGCACTTTCTCATGAACTTCACGCGCGAGGTGCTGCGCCGCCAGCGCGACGAGCTGCACGCCAAAAACGTGCGCGTGGTGTGGTGCGGGCGCCGCCCGAAGCTGTGGGGCAGCGTCATCGAGGAGCTCGAGGTCGCCGAGGAGCTCACCAAGCACAACACCGGCCTGACGTTGGCCATGTGCGTCAACTACGGCGGGCGCGCGGAGATCGCGGATGCGGTGCAAAAGCTTATCGACGCTCAAGTGTCCACCGTCGACGAAAAAACCATCGCCCGCTACCTGTACCGCGCGGATATGCCGGACGTGGACCTGTTTTTGCGCCCGTCGGGGGAGCAGCGCACGTCGAACTTCCTCATCTGGCAGTCCGCGTATGCGGAGATGGTGTACCAGGACGTGCTGTTTCCGGACTTCACCAAGGAAGACCTGTGGAACGCGGTGCTTGAGTACGCGAAGCGCGACCGCCGCTTCGGCGGCGCGGTGGACAAGTTCGCGGATAAATAGTTAGCGCTTGGCCTGGCAGGCGCGGCACACGCCGTAGATTTCGGCGTCGTGGCCGACCGGCTCGTAGCCGTAGTGCGAGGCGATGACCTCGGCCCACTTCTCCACAGGCCCGCCTTCGATTTCCTCGCTGCGGCCACACTCGGCACACACCAGGTGGTGATGGTGGTGGCCGGTGAGGCAATCGCGGTAGAGGGTTTCACCGTCGGGGGACTGCAGCACGTCCACGGCTTTGACCTCGGCGAGTGATTGCAGTGTGCGGTAGACGGTGGTGAGGCCGACGGACGCGCCGTCGTCAAGCAATTGCTCATGGATGGTTTTCGCGGACGCGAACTTGTCCAGCCCCCGCAGCGTCTCCACGACGGCGGCGCGCTGGCGCGTCATTCGCGGGCCCAGCTTGGGCACGGGGCGCGATTGCGCTCGGCGGTTCGTTTGCGTCATACCATTGCAGTCTACCTAGTCGCGCACGGGCTTTGGCGTCTGCGGGGCGAGGCCGGGATCCACTTCGGGACGCACCGTGGCAGGCGGGTCGACGATCGCCGCGCCGATGGAGCCGCCGGAGCTCCCGCTGTCGCGCTTGCGTTTGCGCTTGCGCAGCGCGGCAAGCTCGTCCTGCGCCTCGCTGAGTTTATCCAGCGACGCCAGCTCGTGGATGATGCCGATGATGTCCGGCTGGTCCAGCGCGTAGAGCACCTCGCGGCCCTTGCGCGACGACGACACCAAACCCGCCGAACGCAGCACCCGCAAGTGCTGGGAAATCAGCGGCTGCGACTTCTCCAACTCGGTGACCAGCTGGTGGACGACCTTCTCTTCCTCAGCGAGCAGGAGCAGTATCTCCAGCCGGGTTTTCGAGTCCAGCACTTTCACGAGCGCGGCAGTGCGCTCCACGTCCTCGTCCGTCAGCTCTGGAAGGTCCGCCAAAACGTAGTGTTCGCTCACGGCGTCCCCTTTCCTCAGTGCCTATGCGCAAACTTTTTCATCAGAATACAAGACAGCCCCAACAGAGTGGGACTTATGTCCAAAGTGGGCGGGTGGTCGGAGGCGTCGAGAGGCGGGCTATGCTGTTGACCGTAATTTGCACGCACTTTCCCACCAGGAGATGTTGATGCCCGCATCAAAGATTGAGACCGTCGTTAACCTGTGCAAGCGCCGCGGACTGGTGTACCCGGCCGGCGAGATTTACGGCGGAACCCGCTCCGCGTGGGACTACGGCCCCCTCGGCGTGGAGTTGAAAGAAAACCTCAAGCGCCAGTGGTGGAAGCACATGGTGCAATCCCGCCGCGACACCGTCGGCGTGGACACCTCCGTTATCCTGCCCACCCGCGTGTGGGAAGCCTCCGGCCACGTCGAGGTGTTCACCGACCCGCTGGTTGAGTCGCTGTACACCCACAAGCGCTACCGCGCCGACCACCTCCTCGAAGCCTACGAGGAAAAGCACGGCCACCCGCCGGCAAACGGCCTGGCGGACATCAACGACCCGGAAACCGGCCAGCCCGGCAACTGGACCGAGCCGAAGGCGTTCTCCGGCCTGATGAAGACCTACCTGGGCCCGGTGGACGACAAGGAAGGCCTGCACTACCTGCGCCCGGAGACCGCGCAGGGCATCTTCGTGAACTTCAAGAACGTGATGACGTCGTCACGCATGAAGCCCCCGTTCGGCATCGCGAACACCGGCAAGAGCTTCCGCAACGAGATCACCCCGGGCAACTTCATCTTCCGCACCCGCGAGTTCGAGCAGATGGAGATGGAATTCTTTGTCAAGCCCGGCGAGGACGAGAAGTGGCACGAGTACTGGATTGACAACCGCTACAACTGGTACGTCGACCTGGGCATCAACCCGGACAACCTGCGCCTCTACGAGCACCCGCAGGAGAAGCTCTCCCACTACTCCAAGCGCACCGTGGACATCGAGTACGCCTTCGGCTTCTCCGGCTCCAAGTGGGGCGAGCTCGAGGGCGTGGCCAACCGCACCGACTATGACCTGAAGACCCACGCCGAGGCCTCCGGCGAGGACCTGAGCTACTTCGACCAGGAGTCGGGCGAGCGCTGGATCCCGTACTGCATCGAGCCGGCCGCCGGTCTCGGTCGCGCCATGATGGCCTTCCTCATCGACGCCTACGACGAGGAGGAAGCCCCCAACGCCAAGGGCGGCACCGACACCCGCGTCGTGCTGCGTCTGGACCGCCGTCTCGCGCCGGTGAAGGTTGCTGTGCTGCCGCTGTCGAAGAAGCCGGAGCTGTCCGGCCCGGCCGAGGAGCTCGCCGCGAAGCTGCGCCAGCACTGGAACGTCGACTTTGACACCTCCGGCGCGATCGGCCGCCGCTACCGCCGCCAGGACGAAACCGGCACCCCGTTCTGCGTCACCTACGACTTCGACACCCTGGAGGACCAGGCCGTCACCGTGCGCGAGCGCGACACGATGGAGCAGGAGCGCGTGCCGCTGGCGGAGCTGGAGTCCTACCTGGCCGCCCGCCTGATCGGCTGCTAGATTTTCGCTCATGCATTACGTGAGCTGGGACCGCACGAACCGGGACGCGCCGAAGCTGCTGGCTGAGGACGGCCCGGACGTCCTCGGCGTGTTCGAGCACGACCGCGCGATCGTGTGCGGCCAGAGCTGGGATTTGACCGCGCACGCCGAGTCGGGCGCTGTGGCCACGTGCGGCGGCGAGGATGTCGTGCGCACCTCCGACAGTCTGAAGCGCGCCAAGCGCATCGACGCTGTCGTGGACGGCACGCCGTACGCCCTGATCCCGGAGACGTCCAAGAACTGGGTGGTCGAGGGCCCGGACGGCGAGAAGGTCGCCCAGTTCACCCAGGACCACAACGGAGTGCGCAAGGCCATCCTCGAGTTCGAGGGGGAGACGCAGCTGCCGCCCGTGCAGGTTGCCGGCCTTGCGTGGCTTTCGCGCTGCGTGCTGGAGGCGCGCAAGATGGCCAATTCCACCGCGTTGATTGCCACGCTGGTGTTCCTGTCGCTGTTTGTTGTGGTGGTGGCGGTGCTGTGATTTGGCAGGGAGCTTCGCTTATCGACGACCAAAGGTCCATCGCCGAATCCACCTCCGACACCGTCACGGTGGGCGAGACCGTTTTGAGAATTACGTCCGACAACCCGGCGAAGTTCCGCGCCTTCGACGTTGCGACGTCGGATGAATACCTGCTGCGCAAGGCCGGGTTCACGGTGTCGCGCTACGCCGCGGACTGCGCCGGCCGCCGCTATACCCTAAACCGCTCGGGCTTTGACCTGTTGTCGGGCGCGATCACCCCGAAGCGCGAGATCCGCGACGGCGCCGGCGAGCTCATCGCCGTGACCCGGGGGTTCCCCTCCGGCGAGCTCGGCGTCGACGTGGCTGAACCGACCCTTCGCGCCGACGGGTTCGACGAGATCCAGCTCGTGGACCTCGCTTTCATGTCCTGGGCGCTAACCTTCGTAGACGCGCCCGCCCGCCGCACGCGCTACTAAGCACCCGCGCGGCGCGGCCTAGAAGCTGTCTCTTATACACATCTGACGCTGCCGACGAAGGCTTAGGTGTAGA
>ERZ1030898.14-NODE-14-length-59507-cov-25.659927_pt1 | contig 59507 bp, 54 predicted proteins | sample MGYA00517298_ERZ1030898 | MGnify/ENA primary metagenome ERZ1030898 (study PRJEB33718, sample SAMN03159684) | human skin metagenome | collected 2014-05-20 | study: EMG produced TPA metagenomics assembly of the PRJNA266117 data set (Human skin bacterial metagenome... | reverse complement strand
CTCCTCCCGCGAGCCCGCTTCCCCACGTCCCGCCGCTAAACCCGTGTCGAACCGTTCCCCGTTCGGCGTGGCCCTGTACACCGTCTTCGTCATCATCGCGGTCGTCGCCGTGGCGCTGGGGGCTTGGTGGTTCGGCTCCGGCATGTACGGCGAAATCCCGGAGGTCATCGTCCCTCAGCCCTAGCCGGGCGACTTCCACTATGCAGCTGCATAGTCCGCCGTTTTGTAAAACCCGACGAGCCACTCAACGACACCAGGGGATTTCGCCACCTGCCCCCAAATCACGGCCGAGTTTTACAAAAACTGGGCGCCGACCAACCATTGGTGCCGGCCAAGTTGTCCGCAATGCGGAGCCTGCAAGCTCCGGCCACCTTCCGGCTCTCGCAAGATCTGACGACAGCCCAACATTTCCGCAGGTCGCCGAAGGCCGATTTCAGCAAAGTGTCGACTTTTACGACGACCGACGCCTCTTCGCTATGCAGCTGCATAGTGGGCGCCGACCAACCATTGGTGCCGGCCGAGTTGTCCGCAATGCGGAGTCCGCAAGCGGTACCCACTTTGTACGAATCGACAAAACGCCCCGGGTCTCCATTCCCCCACCTGGGGAAATTCCGGAGCGTTGTCGATTCGTACAAAACCTGCCGGTCCCCGACGGTCCCGAAGGCCCCGGAGACCCCGCAGACCGGCGACTTACACAAGCGGGCCTTGCCGAAAGCTAGTAGCGCAGCATCTCGGCGACGAGGAAGGACAGCTCGAGGGCCTGTTCGGTGTTGAGGCGGGGGTCGCAGGCGGACTCGTAGCGGCCGGGCAGGTCGACGTCGGTGATGTCCTGGGCGCCGCCGAGGCACTCGGTGACGTTCTCGCCGGTGAGCTCGATGTGGATGCCACCCGGGTGGGTGCCCAGCTCGCGGTGGACCTCGAAAAAGCCCTGGACCTCGTCGAGGATCTTGTCGAAGTGGCGGGTCTTGTAGCCGTTCGAGGAGGTGAAGGTGTTGCCGTGCATCGGGTCGGACTGCCAGACCACCTTGTGCCCGGACGCCTCGACGGCCTTGACGATGCCCGGCAGGACCTCGCGGACCTTGTCCTGGCCCATGCGGATGACCATGGTCAGGCGGCCAGGGACGCGGTCCGGGTCCAGCTTGTCGGCGTAGGCGACGGCCTCCTCCGGAGTGGTGGTCGGGCCGAGTTTGATGCCGATCGGGTTGGAGATCAGGGCGGCGAAGTTGACGTGGAAGTCGTCGATGCCGCGGGTGCGCTCGCCGATCCAGAGTTGGTGGGCGGACAGGTCGTAGAGCCTGGTGTCGCCGTTGGAGTCGGTGGCCAGGCGCAGCATGGCGCGCTCGTAGTCCACAAGCAGCGCCTCGTGGGAGGCGTAAACGTTGGAGGTGCGCAGGTTGTCGTCGCGCACGCCGCAGGCGTCCATGAAGGCCAGGGACCGGGAGATTTCGCGTCCCAAAGCTTCGTAGCGCGCGCCCGCCGGGGAGTTGGTCACGAACTCGCGGTTCCAGTCGTTGATGTTGTGCAGGTCGGCGGTGCCGGACGCGGTCAGGGCGCGGACCAGGTTCATCGCTGCGGACGAGTTGGCGTAGGCGCGGACCATGCGGGCCGGGTCGTGGCGGCGGGCTTCCTCGGTGGGTTCGACGCCGTTGACGATGTCGCCGCGGTAGTTGGGCAAGCCGTTCGCGTCCAAGTCGGAGGAACGCGGCTTGGCGTACTGGCCGGCGATGCGGGCCAGCTTCACCACCGGCGTGGAGGCGCCGTAGGTCAGCACCGCGGCCATCTGCAGCAGGGTGCGGACGTTGGCGCGGATGTGGGGCTCGGTGTTGGACTCGAAGGTCTCGGCGCAGTCGCCGCCCTGCAGCATGAACGCCTTGCCGTTGGCGACGTCCGCAAGCTGTGTCTTCAGCTCCTCCACCTCGGGGGCGAGCACGACCGGCGGCACGGACTCAAGGATCTTGCGCACGTACTGCGCCTGGTTCGGGTCCCAGGAGGGTTGCTGCTTCGCGTCGCGGGAGATTGCGTCCTGGAACTGCTCGTTCAGGTCGCCCGGCAGCGGAGGCAGGTCCGGCAGTACGTCTTTGGGGATGTCGATTGTCCAACTCACCCAACTAGTTGTAGCACGATTCCACCCGGTCTACAACCACCTTCACCTGCAATTTCCCAAAATGCGGAGAGCATATCTCACTATTTGGAAACGGTGCCGGAGGCGTCGACAGGCAATGCCTCCATGCACACCCGGAATTTGCGCAGGTTGTGGCGCGCGTCCACGAGCGCGTCGTGGTTGCCGTCCGGCACCTTCGGCAGGCGCGGGCGCCCCGCCATCTGCCAGTACTGCTTCAGCTCGCGCGTGTACCGCGGCAGGTCCTTGGGCAGGCCGGCCATGTCGCCCCAGAGCTGGGCGAACACCACGTGATCGTAGGCGCCGACCCACGCCCACAGCTCCGGCTTTCCGCGGCCGGCGGTGAGAAACGCGTGGGCCTCGTTGCGGATCTGCTGCAGCGGTTTCCACGCCGGGTGCGAGGCGCGCGGCAGCTTGCTCAGCACGTTCTCGCGCACCCATTCGTTGGCGTTGGAGGCGTTGAACTCCGTGCTCACGGCGTAAAACTCGCGGCCGTCCTCGGCGACAATACCGATGGAGACGAGCTCGATGGTGGAGCCGTCCTCAATAAACTCGGTGTCGTAGAAATACCGCATCTACTTGCGCTGCTCCGACCGGATGTCGTCGAGAAGCTCGCGTCTCGACGGCCCCTTCGGCCCGCCGCCGCGGCGGGGCCAGAACATCACCGCAGCCACCGCCAACACGGCGATCGGCCCGGCCAGTTTGGGGTACCAGCCGGCCTCGGAGGCGACCAGGTAGATCGCCACAACAACGGCGACCAGCGCAAAACGGATAATCAGCGGTTTGTTCACGGGCGTGCCTCCTCCGGGTACTCACCCGTCTCCGCCAGCGACTTCTTCACGTCCGAGGCGTAGACATCCACGTAGTCCTCCCCCACCATGTCCGCGAGGCGGCGCATGCAGTAGTCCGTGAACGGGCGCATGACCTCGCGCGAATCGGGGTCGAAACCGTGCTCAGCGGCCCAGGCGTGCGGGTGAATCTGCTCGGAGACCTTGATGCGCACCTTCACCGGCCGCGGGACTGTCGTGCCAATCGGGTTCGCTTTACCGGAGCCGATCATGCCGATGAGCACGATCGGTGCGCCGGTGGCCATGGCCACGCGCGCCATGCCGGTGCGGCCCTTGTACACGCGCCCGTCCGGGGAGCGGGTGCCCTCCGGGTAGATGCCGAACAGGTCGCCTTTGTCCAGCACGCTTTCCGCCGCGGTCTGCATCGCGGCGCCGGCGTCCTTGGCCCCGCGGTCCACGGGAATTTGGCCGACCGAGGAAAAGAAGAACTTCTGGATGCGCCCGGACAGACCCGTACCGGTGAAGTACTCCTTCTTCGCGGGGAAGGCGATTTGGCGCCGCACCATCAGCGGCAGGTAGAACGAGTCCAGCACGGCCTGGTGGTTGGACGCCAAAATCGCGGCGCCTTCACTGGGGATGTTCTCCGCGCCCTCGATGGTGGGTCGGTTCCACACCAGCAGCGGCGGCCCGAAAATGACCTTGAACAGGGAATACCACTTGTTGTTCATCGTCTACTCGCCTTCTACAGCAGTTCACGGGCCAGATCAGCGACCCCGATCATACCCGCCCGGGATCCCAGCTCAGCGCACAGGATCTCCGGCTGCGGGCGGTAGCCGGCGCCGACGATGTTGGCGGACATGGACGCGCGGGCGTCGTCCAGGTACAGGTCCGCGTCCTCGCTCACGCCGCCGCCGAGGACGATGTGCGCGGGGTCCAGCACGTCGGCGACGATCGCCAGACCGCGGCCGAGCCAGGTGGAGAAGCTGTCCAGGGCGGCCAGGCCCAGCTGGTCGCCCGCGCGCGCTGCGGCCATGATGTCGTGTCCGCTCGCCCGCTTCTCGACGACCGCCCGGTACACCGACGAATCGCGGAAGCTGCCCTTGGTGGCGATTTCAATTGCGCAGTCCACAAGCGACGTGCCGGAGGCGTAGCGCTCCAAGCACCCCTGCTTGCCGCAGGAGCACACGCGCCCGCCGGGGACCACGGTGATGTGGCCGAACTCGGGCGCGGTGCCGAACGCGCCGCGGTAGATCTCCCCGTGGTGCATCAGCGTCGCGCCGATGCCGGTGCCGACGGCGAAGAACACCCACGTGTCCAGGTCGCGGCCAGCTCCGTAGCGGTACTCGCCCCACGCGGCGGAGTTCGCGTCGTGCTCCAGGCGCACCGGCAGCCCCAGCGCCTGCTCGAGGTCGCGGCGCACGGGCTGGTCGTCGCGCCAGGCCAGGTGCGGCGCGAAGCGCACGATCTCGCAATCCGGGTCCAAAAAGCCCGCCACGGCCACGCCCACGGCGCCGATGTCGTGGGATGCGCGCAGCTCGCCGACCATCTCCACGATCGTGCGGGTGAGCCCCTCCGCGTCGTGAGGCGTGTCGGTGCCGAGCGAATCGACGATCACCCCGTCAGCGTCCACCACTGCTGCGCGTGCGTTCGTGCCGCCGATGTCGAATCCGACGGTCATCGGTGAGTGAGCAACCATGGAATGGCAGTCTAGTCCCGCCGCCCGCGAGCGCCGCATAGCGCAGCCAACCGCGAACCGAGCACGTCCCAGGAGAAGTGCTCGGCCACATGCGCGCGTCCGGCGCGGCCCATGCACGTGCGCCTTTGGTCGTCGAGAAGCAGCTGCGCAATCGCCTTGGCGACGGCACCCGTGTCCCGGCCGTCCACCACCACCCCTGTCTGCGCGGTGACCGTTTCGGGCGCGCCGCCGGAGTCACCCGCGACGACGGGCACGCCGCACGCTTGCGCCTCCAGGTAGACGATGCCGAGGCCCTCGACGTCGAGCCCGCCGAGGCGGGTGCGCGCGGGCATGGCGAACACGTCCGCGGCCGCCACGATGTCGCGCAGCCGCTCCCCAGGCACCGCGCCCGTGAACACGACGCCCTCGCCCGCAATCGCCTTCAGCTTCCGCTCGTACGGGCCGGAGCCCACAATGACCAACCGGGCACCTTGGGCTTCTCGACGCACCTCCGGCCACCCCCGAATCAGCACATCCTGCCCCTTCCTGGCTACCAGGCGCGAGGAGCACACCACCAGCGGCGCGTCGCCGACGCCGAGACGCTCGCGGGTGGCGGCGCGCTGGGACGCGGTGGCGGGACGGAAGAACTCGGTATCCACGCCGGACGGGAGTGGCACGAACCGGGGGTGGGTGCCGAATGCGGTGAGTCGCTGCCGGGTGTAGTCCGAGATGTAGGTGACCGTGTCGGCGCTGCGGCCGATGGCGCGCAAAGCATGGCGGGCGACGGGCAGCATGCCCCAGCCGACCTCGTGGCCGTGGGTGGTGGCGATGACGTTGCTGGCGCCGGCGCGCTTCGCGGCAGCGCCCATCAACGCGAGCGGCGCCGCGGCGCCGAACCACACGGTACCGATGCCGTGGGCGCGGATGAGGCGCTGCATCGCGCGGGCCGTCGCCGGGATGGGCAGCATCACGCGGCGCGGCCAGCGCACCACCGTGTAGGGCACGGAGGCGTCCCACTCTCGCGCGGCGTCTGCGTCTTGGGTGGAGGCAAACACCACGAGATTGTCCGGGCCTACGCGGCGTGCAAGCTCAACGGCGAAGTCCCGCAAATACGACTGAATCCCGCCCACGGTGGGCGGGAAGTCGTTGGTGACCAGCAGTGTCTTAATAACGCACGGCCCCCTGGACCGGCATGGAATTCAGCGGCACCACCTGGATCGGGATGCCGTAGTCCGAGGAGTGAACCACCATGCCGTCGCCGATGTACATGCCCACGTGGGTCACACCCGGGTAGTAACCAATGATGTCGCCCGGCTGAAGGGCATCAATGGACACCGGAGTGCCGCCGGCGAGCTGCGCCTGCGAGGTGCGCGGGATGCCGATGCCGTTCTGGGCGTACGCCCACACCATCAGGCCGGAGCAGTCGAACGCGTCCGGGCCGGCAGAACCCCAGCCGTACGGCTTGCCCAGCTGCGCCATGGCCGCTGACACGATGCCGGAATCCACGCCCGGCAGGGATGCGGAGTCCACCGGGTTGTCCTTGTTCATCCAACGCTGTCGGTCCGCCTCGTTCAGGCTGTCCACGCGGCGCTCAATATCGGCGACGCGCAGATCCAGCTCCTCGCGCTCCTCCTCGAGCTTCTTGCGCTTGCCGTCCAGCTCGTTGCGGGCGTGCTGCGCCTCCGCCACCGCGATGTTGGCCACGCTTGCGCGCTCGCCAGCGGCGCGGTTGGCGTCCTCCAGCTCCGTCAGCGCGCGCTGCGAGTTGCGCCCGAGGGCGGCCAGGTACGCGGACCTGTCGATCGCCTCCTGGGGGTTGCCGGAGTCCAGTGTGGTCAAAATCGCGTCGGACTTCGGGATGCGGTAGCGCGAGTGCGCGATGTCGCCGACGTTCTTACGCTGCGCGTCGGAGACACCTCGCAGCGACTCCAGCTGGGACTTCGCCTCGGACGCGCGGGCATTGGCCGAACGCAGCTTCGCCTCGGACTCGGCGATCTCGTCCTCCAGCTCCTTGATCTCCTCCGCCTTCGCCGTGGCCTCGTGGGAGACGGACTCCATCTCCTCGATCAGGGCGTCCACGTCGTCGGCACGTGCGGGTGTAGCGGGAAGCACCGTGGTGGCGATGACGCCGCCTGCGACGGTTGCTGCAACAGTGGCGCGGGAGCGGTTGGAGCGGAGCGAGTGTTTACCCACGTTGGACACCTCTTCAGATTATGGCGCGAACGAACAAACTATAGCTGTTCCGGGGCCCGTCGCAAAGCAAAATGCTCAGTATGTGATTCGAGTGATTACTGAGGTGAGAGAGAAAAAACGCCCCGCCCGCGAGGTGCGGGACGGGGCGCGAAAGTCAGCTGCTAGAAGCGGACCACGGAGTGGATCGGCATCATGTGCAGATCGCGGTAACCCACCGGGATACCGGAGTTCAGCGCGTCGATGATCTGGCCGTTGCCGGCGTAGATCGCCACGTGGGACGCGCCGCCGTAGTAGGCGACAATGTCGCCCGGCTGAATGTCGCTCAGAGCGACCTGCTGGCCGGCAGACGCCTGAGCCTGGGAGGTACGCGGAATGGACTTGCCGGCCTGAGCGTAAACCCAGGAGGTGAAGCCGGAGCAGTCGAAGGCGTTCGGGCCAGCTGCGCCGTAAACGTACGGGGAGCCGATCTTGGACTGCGCGATGGACACGATGCGCTCGCCAATCGACGGCTCCGGAGCCGGCGCCGGGGCGGCGACCGGTGCGGAGTAGGTCTGCTGAACCGGTGCCGGCGCTGCCGGACGGACCTGCTGCTCGACGTTAGCGAGGAACTGGCTGAAACCCGGGACGTTTGCCACACCCGGCATAGCCTTCACGGAAGCGATCGCGTTCTGAACGTTGCCGTTTGCCGGTGCGCCCGCGAGCGACGGAATCCAAGCGTCAATACCCGGGATGGAAGCCACACCCGGCACGTTCTCGATGCCCGGAACCTGAACGGAAACCGGAGTGTTGGGAACACGGACCTCTGCTGCGGAGGCGGCGGCCGGCGCGACCAGTGCGGCGCCCGCTGCGACGGCTACGGTAGCCGCTGCTGCGCGTGCTGCGGTGTTGTCCTGGCGACGGTGCTTTGCCACGATAGTTTTCTCCATATCTTCTCTTCGCCAACCGGGTTAGCTGTCGGGCGGGGTGCTGAGAAATGGCCCTGCGCCCCTCGGGAGCATCTGGCTCCACTCTGGTTCCCCGGTCCCCATGGCGCACGTTCCGCGGGTGCGGTCCGCCGCTTCGGGTTACGGCTCATATGTTGTTTTCGGTACATGCTGCCAACGGCTGTTGTCGCAATGTCTCGAACAGGTTACGAAACGGCAACAACGGTGTCCACCCGCCACGCCGTTACAGTTCCGTTATCAACCAAAATTGCGTGTGACGCGTCCCAGACTTAGCGCTTTTCATCTTGTTCTAAGGCGCCCGAAGCACCGCTATTTTGCACCTTTACGCTGGGGTTTTATTGAGAGAAAGGCTCGCAGCATCTGCGTTCAGAGTTTTGCACACAGACACAACCTTAAATCTTCTGTGGTCTTTGTCACATGGTCATGTTTACGGGTTTGTAACCAAGAAAAAGCCCCCTTCCCGTTGCCGGGAAGAGGGCTAATTCGCGACCGCTAGAGGGTTATCTCTACTCCGCGTTTACTCCGCGTTCTCGTTGGTTGCGTCGCGGTCGGAGCGATCCTTCGTGGCCTCGAGCGCACGCAGCGTCTCGACGGCCTCGTGGTGCTTCTGCTCCTCAGCGTCGCGCACACGCTCGGTGACGCCGATTTCTGCCGGGGAGAACTTGCCGATGGTGTCGGAGTCCGCGAAGCCGAGCTGGTTCATCTGCTTCGGCACGCGTGCACCTGCGTACTCCAGCGGCACCGGGTGGCCGTGCTCGTCCACCGGGCCCAGCGGCTGGTGGATCTCCACGAACGCACCGTTCGGCAGACGCTTGATCACGCCGGTCTCGATGCCGTGCTCCAGGACCTCACGGTCGGAGCGCTGCAGACCGATGCACAGGCGGTACGTGATGAAGAAGGCCAACGGCGGCAGCACGATCAGGCCGATACGGCCGACCCAGGTCATCGCGTTCAGCGAGATCTGGAAGAAGTGCGCCACGTGGTCGTTACCACCGGAGATGGTCAGCAGCAGGAAGAAGGTCAGACCCATGACGCCGACACCGGTGCGCACAGGAACGTCGCGCGGACGCTGCAGCAGGTTGTGGTGGGCGGTGTCGCCGGTGACCTTCTGCTCAATGAACGGGTAGGTGATCAGCAGGACAACCATCAGGCCACAGAGCAGGGCCACCCAGAACGCGCCCGGGATGGTGTAGTTGCCCAGGTAAAGCTCCCACGCCGGCATGACACGGGCGGCGCCGTCAGTCCACAGCATGTAGATATCCGGCTGGGAACCAGCGGAGACCTGGGACGGGTTGTAGGGGCCCAAGTTCCAGATTGCGTTGATGGAGGTCAGACCAGCCATGGCGGCCAGGACTGCGAACACGACCATCATGTAGCCGATTGCCTCGGTGGCGAACACCGGCATGATGCGCACGCCGACGACGTTGTTCTCGGTGCGGCCCGGACCCGGGAACTGGGTGTGCTTCTGGAACCAGACCAGTGCGAGGTGAGCCGCAACCAGGGCGAGGATGATGCCCGGCAGGATCAGCACGTGGAGGATGTAGAAGCGGTCCAGCATCAGGTCGGACGGGAAGTCGCCGCCGAAGATTGCCCAGTGCATCCAGGTGCCGATGATCGGCAGGCCCAGGATGATGGCGGACATGATGCGAAGGCCGACGCCGGAGAGCAGGTCGTCCGGCAGGGAGTAACCCATGAAGCCCTCGATCATGCCCAGCAGCACGAGGGTGACACCGATGAGCCAGTTGGCCTCACGCGGGCGACGGAACGCGCCGGTGAAGAACACGCGCATCATGTGGGCGAACATCGCCATCATGAACATCAGCGCGGCCCAGTGGTGCATCTGGCGGACAAACAGGCCGCCGCGCACGTCGAAGGAAATGTCCAGCGCGGTTGCGTACGCGCGCGACATCTCGACGCCGTTGAGCGGCAGGTACGCACCGTCGTAGATGACCTTGGTGATGGACGGGTCAAAGAACAGTGCCAGGTAGATACCGGTCAGCAGCAGGATGATGAAGCTGTACAGCGCCATCTCACCGAGCATGAAGGACCAGTGGGTCGGGAAGACCTTGTTCAGCTGTGGGCGCAGCACGCCCGCGATTGTGTAGCGCGAATCAACGTTGTCCGCGACTTGCTCAAGTTTAGTGCTCATTAGGACTGACGCTCCCAGAATGCCGGGCCGACGGGCTCAATGAAGTTCCCGTTGGCGATGAGGTAACCGTCTTCGTCAACAGTCACAGGCAGCTGCGGCAGTGCGCGGGCGGCCGGGCCGAAGACCGGCTTGCCGTACTGCAGAGCATCGAACTGCGACTGGTGGCACGGGCACAGGATGCGGTTGGTCTGAGCCTCGTACAGCGAGGTCGGGCAACCGATGTGCGTGCAGATCTTGGAGTAGGCGTAGTAGTCGCCGTAGTGGAAGTCCTCCTGGCCTTCGCGCTCGACCGCCTTCTCTGCGTCCTTGGAACGCAGGCGGATGAGCATGACCGGGTTACGCGGACCGTGGATCGAGTGCATGTGGTGCTCGTAGACGTCGCGGGCCGGATCGTAATCCTCGCCGTCGTTGACGTCCTCCGGGTACAGCGGGAACACCGTTTCCATTGCCGCAGCCGCGAGGTCCTCCGGGCGCATGCGCACCAGGCGGGAGACACCCGCGGTGGTGTAGTGCGAGCCAGTTTCGCCCTCGTGCAGCTCGGCAATAGCGCCGGTGTCGCGGCCGAGGTAGACCTTCACGCCCTTGTCCTGGATGGTCCAGCCGTGGGTCCACAGGGTGCCGTCGCCGTGGTAGTCCAGCTCGTGGCGGACCTTCCACGGGTTCTTGATCGCGCCGCAGAGGGGAGCGATGACCATCAGGCCGGCGAGAACGCCGGCGGTGCCGAGCAGGCCCTGCAGCGCCTTGCGGCGGCCCAGGGTCGAGGTCTCCCACGCGTCGTTGAGCAGCGCGGTGGTAGTGCGGCGGTCCAGCTCGCTGGAACGGCCGTCGTGGCGGCGCTGCACCGCGATCTCTTCCGGCACGAACTTCTTCACGTACTGGATGATCGCCACGCCGAGGCCAACAAACGCCAAAGCGGCGGTCAGGCCCAGCAGCGGGGTGTAGAGGGTGTAGGTGAACAGACCCTCGTCACCGTGGAACTTCGGGTGCCACGGCCAGAACAGGTACACGCCGAGGAACGCCAGCGCGGAAATGACCGAGATGGTCAACCAGATGCCGATGCCCGCAGCGGCGGACTTCTCACGCGGATCGCCCTCGACCGGGAAGCGCTCCTTGCGGTACGCCACCGTCACGTCGTCGAGCTCGGTGCCCAGGGCAGCCAGCTCCGCATTGCTCATGCGGTCCAGCTCTTCCTTCGTGTAATTCTTCTTCACATCACTCATGAGCGAGATCCAATCCACATAGCAGCGGCAGCGACCAGGGTCACGCCGATGATCCACATCGCCATACCTTCAGAAACCGGGCCGAGGCCGCCGAGGGCGTAGCCACCCGGGGACGGGGTTTCCTTGGTGGACTTGATGAAGGCGATGATGTCCTTCTTCTCGTCAGCGGAGAGCTGACGGTCGGAGAACTTCGGCATGTTCTGCGGGCCGGTGAGCATGGCCTGGTAGATCTCCTGCTCGTTGGCCGGATCCAGTGCGGGCGCGTACTTACCGGAGGACAGTGCGCCGCCGCGGCCGGTGAAGCTGTGGCAGGACGCGCAGTTCAGGCGGAACAGCTCGCCGCCGCGGGCGACGTCGCCTTCCTGCATCTTTCCGTCGTAGTCCTTGCCGCGAAGCTCCTCCATGGCCAGCGAGCCGTCCTCGTTGTACACCAGCTCCGGGCCGCCGCCGTTCGCTGCGACGTACGCAGCGAGGGCGAGAGCCTGCTCCTCGGTGTAGCGCGGACGCTTGCGCTCTGCCTGAGCGTCGTTGGACATCATCGGCATACGACCGGAGTTGACCTGGAAGTACACGGCGCCTTCGCCGGTACCGATGAGCGACGGACCGCGGTCCTGAACGCCCTGCAGGTTTGCGCCGTGGCAGGTGATGCAGGCGACGTCGTAGAGGTCCTTGCCCTCCTGGATCATCGCCTGGTCGTCACGGGCCGCCGTAGCCACCTGTGCGTTCGGGGTGAGCGCGGATGCGAGCAGACCCGCACCGGTCAACCCCAGCGTCAGGGCCGCCGCGCCAGCGAGCGTGCGCTGCGTCTTGCGTCCCTGGCGCTTCTTCTTGGGTGTGTTTTCCATTGTGTTCCCTTTATCGACTTTTCAGAACTTTTCCGCTCCCCCAGGCAAACGCCTGGAAGAGGACTACTGAACGATGTAGATGGTGATGAACACGCCGATCCAGATGGCATCGACGAAGTGCCAGTAGTAGGAAACTGCCATTGCGGCGGTTGCCTGAGCCGGGGTGAACTTCGACTTGGCCACGCGCAGCAGCACCACGATGAACGCGATGATGCCGGCGGTCACGTGTGCCATGTGGAAGCCGGTGATGATGTACACCACCGAGCCGAAGACGGAGGACTGGGGCGTTACGCCGGCCAGCACCAACTCGGTCCACTCGTAGCCCACCAGGCCGAGGAAGATGACACCCAGCACAACGGTCACAGTGAACCACTTGCGCAGGCCGAACACGTCACCCCTCTCGGCGGCGAAGACGCCGAACTGGGAGGTGAAGGAGGATGCGATCAGCACAGCGGTGATGATGCCGCCGAACAAAACGTTGATGTGATCGGTCTGGGTGCTCCAGTCACCATTAGCGAGGCCGTTTGCACGCGACGTGAAGTACATCGCGAACAAACCGGCGAAGAACATGAGCTCTTGGGCGAGGAACGCGATCGTGCCCACGCTGACCATGTTCGGACGGTTCAGCGCTGGGACGCGATTCTGCGGCGTCGCCATATCTTGGTTTGTCATTGCGGTCGTCACGGGTGAGATTATCCCCTATCTCGTCCTGATATTCATCTCACTCACCCCCGAAATTTCCCTGTGAACCTGTGCGCAACCAGCACTTTTTAACAGCACCGGTATTGCGGAAAAACTTTTTTCATTTCCCCGGGAACTTTTCCGCTCCATATCCGACTGGATCAATGCTGGTCATCGCGTCAGGCTCCCAGCCCCCTCCCCCAGCGAGGCGTTTCATCCCAGAAATTTTTGCCATCTTCCGACGGGCGAAGAAGTTCCCGAGTGTGCCTGATCTCACACTCGACGAGACCCTCCCAAGCGCTCCAAACGGGGGACAAACTTTCGTATGATCACACCAAAAACCGCACCTTAACAACAGAAAAAGCCCCCGCCGCGACCACTCGCGGCGGAGGCTCTCGTTTCAGCGTTTAGTGCTTCTCGCGCGGAATACCGTACTGCAGGCTCAGCATGGTGGTGGCCCAGATCAGGAACACCGCACCAAGGGCGAGCAGCCACAGCTGCCAGAAGGCGATGCCCAGGCCGAGCACGCAGATCGCCATAGACATCGTGAACGGCCAGATCGAGCTCGGAGAGAAGAAGCCGAGCACGCCGGCACCGTCCTCAATCTCCGCCTCTTCCCAGTCCTCCGGGACGATGTCCATGCGGCGCTCGGTGATGTTGAGGTAGCCGGCGAGCATGAAGGACATGACGGCGGCCAGCACGAGGCCGACTGCGCCGACCCACTCCACGCCGAAGAGGTACGCGTCCTCACCGATCCAGGCGGTGGCGAGGATGTAGAACACGCCCATCAAAGCAAGGAAGGTGCCGATGGCGTAGAAAACCTTTGATCCAGTTCCCATGGCTTCGTTCTCTCTTTCTTAAACGTTCGCGTTCGGGTCGACAGAGTTGTTGCCGTCGCGGGTCGCATCGCGCTGGGTGACGAACGGACGGGTGGAGGTCGCGTACGGGGCCTCGCCGATGGACTTCAGCGCCTCGGAGTTCGGTGCGTCCGGGTTGTCGCGGCGGAACTGGATGTACTGCTCGAACTTCTCCGGGCTCACGGCACGGACCTCGAAGTTCATCATCGAGTGGTAGGTGCCGCACATCTCGGCGCAACGGCCGACGAAGGCGCCCTCTTCCTCAATGCGCTCGATCTGGAACGCGCGCTGCTGCTGGTTGTTCTCCGGGTGCGCGTAGACGTCGCGCTTGAACAGGAACTCCGGAACCCAGAACGCGTGGTTCACGTCGCCGGAGGCGAGGCGGAACTCAATCGCGGTGTCGGTCGGCAGCACCAGCACCGGCACCTCTTCGGTGGAGCCGATGGTCTCGATCTCGTTGAAGTTGAGGTAGGACTGGTCGCCCATGGAGGTGCCGTGAATCGGGTTCGCGTTGTGCATGTCCTCCGGGTCGAACTTGGTCTCCTCGGCGAGCGCCTGGCGCTCGGAGTCGAGACCGTCGTAGTCCTGGCCGTCCGCGGTCAGGTCGCCAGCGACGTTGGCGTAGCCGAACTTCCAGTTCCACTGGTAACCGGTGACATCCACGGTCACCTTCGGGTCCTTGTCCAGGGCGGTGGTCTTGGTCTGCGCCTGGACGGTGAAGAAGAACAGCACCATCACGATGATGACCGGCAGGATGGTCAGCCCCAGCTCGAGGCCGACGTTGTACTGCAGCTGGCGCGGGAACTCGCCGGCGCCCTTCTTGGCGCGAGCCTTACCGTTCCAACGGACGATGGCCATGATGAACAGGCCCCACATGATGATGCCGATGATCCAGGCGGCCAGCCAGGTCCAGACCCAGAAGTTGTACATCTGGGCACCCTCCGGGGTGACCGGGTCCGGCCAGCCCATGTCGAGGATGTTTGCGACCGCCTCCGGCGCAGCAACGTCACAGCCAGCAAGCCCAAAGCTGCCGAGCAGGAGCGCTGCCGCGACGCCGGCCTTCTTGGCGAAACCGCGGTTTACTTCCTTATCCACGTGTGTCTGCCTTCCTGTCCACACTAAAAACACTGAATGCCCATGTTCATGACAGAACATTCCTACGGGGTCAGAATAGTTCATCTCGTCTACCCCGTCGGAATCCCGGAAAAGGTGGCTGCGGTGGCCACCGGAGGAACGTCGTTAAGCAAGTGCTTAGCGACGATAAAGCTTCGCCCGGCAAACGTGGCCGTGAAAAAGTTCATCCTTAAGTTGGCCCCCTTATGGGGCACGGCAAAAGTTGGGCGGTTCCGGTTCACGAAAACAGCGCGCAAAACCTTATTGTTGAGGGGACTTCCCGCCGCGTGAAAACGGCGCACCTTATATATACGGAGAGGTTTGAGTATGTGTGGCCTTCTTGCCCTGCTAGCCGCGGACGCAAACGCAGCCAAGTTCGTTGATTCTGTCGAGCGCGCCCTGCCGTGCATGTACCACCGTGGCCCGGACGCCGCCGGAACCTGGAACGACGAGAGCGCAGTGTTCGGGTTTAACCGCCTGGCCATCATCGACATCGAGCACTCCCACCAGCCGCTGCGCTGGGGCCCTGCGGACAACCCGGAGCGTTACGCGCTGACGTTCAACGGCGAGATTTACAATTACCTCGAGCTGCGCGAGGAGCTTACGGCCGCCGGCTACACCTTCAACACCAGCGGCGACGGCGAGCCGATCGTGGTGGGCTACCACCACTGGGGCGCGAACGTGGTGGAGCACCTGCGCGGCATGTTCGCCTTTGTCATCTGGGACACCGAGACGCAGACGATGTTCGCGGCGCGCGACCAGTTCGGCATCAAGCCGCTGTTCTACGCCACCACGGACAAGGGCACGGTGTTCGCCTCCGAAAAGAAGTCCATCCTGGAGATGGCACCGGAGCTCGGTCTAGGCCTCGACCTTGACCGCCGTGCGATCGAGCACTACGTGGACCTGCAGTACGTGCCCGAGCCTGAGAGCCTGCACAAGGAGATCCGTCGCGTCGAGTCCGGCTGCACCGTCACCTTGAAGCCGGGCGGCAAGGTGCACTCGGACCGCTACTTCAAGCCGCACTTTAAGTCGCAGCCGGTGCCGAAGGGCAAGGAGCAGGACCTCTACGACCGCATCGCGCGTGCGCTGGAGAACTCCGTGGAAAAGCACATGCGCGCCGACGTCACCGTGGGCTCCTTCCTCTCCGGCGGCATCGACTCCACCGCAATCGCCACGCTGGCGAAGCGCCACAACCCGAACCTGCTCACCTTCACCACCGGCTTCGAGCGCGAGGGCTACTCAGAGGTCGACGTGGCCGCCGAGTCCGCCGAGGCGATTGGTGTGGAGCACATCGTGAAGATTGTCTCCCCCGAGGAGTACGCCGACGCTATCCCGAAGATCATGTGGTACCTGGACGACCCGGTGGCGGACCCGTCGCTCGTGCCGCTGTTCTTCGTGGCGCAGGAAGCTCGCAAGCACGTGAAGGTGGTGCTCTCCGGCGAGGGCGCCGACGAGCTGTTCGGCGGCTACACCATCTACAAGGAGCCGCTGTCGCTCGCGCCGTTTGAGAAGCTGCCGGGGGCGCTGAACAAGGGGCTGAACCGGCTCAGCCGCGTGCTGCCGGAGGGCATGAAGGGCAAGAGTTTGCTCGAGCGCGGCACCACCCCGATCGAGGACCGCTACTACGGCAACGCCCGCTCCTTCAACTTCGACCAGCTCCAGCGCGTGCTGCCGTGGGCGAAGCGCGAGTGGGACCACCGCGAGGTCACCGCCCCGATCTACGCGGCGTCCACCGAGATGGACCCGGTGGCCCGCATGCAGAACCTGGACCTGTTCACCTGGATGCGCGGCGACATCCTGGTCAAGGCCGACAAGATGAACATGGCCAACTCCCTGGAGCTGCGCGTGCCGTTCTTGGACAAGGAGGTCTTCGAGGTCGCCCAGACCATCCCGTTCGACCAGAAGATCGCCAACGGCACCACCAAGTACGCGCTGCGCAAGGCGATGGAGCAGATCGTGCCGCCGCACGTGCTGCACCGAAAGAAGTTGGGCTTCCCGGTGCCGATGCGCCACTGGCTCGCGGGCGACGAGCTCTTCGGCTGGGCGCAGGACACCATCCGCGAGTCCCAGACCGACGACATCTTCGCCAAGGATCAGGTGCTGGAGATGCTCAAGGAGCACCGCGACGGTGTTTCCGACCACTCCCGCCGCCTGTGGACGGTGCTGGCGTTCATGGTCTGGCACGGCATCTTTGTCGAGCACCGCATCGACCCGCAGATCGAGCACAAGGACTACCCGGTCCAGCTCTAACTAGGGCGCGAAAAAGCTCCGCACCGTCGGTGGTGCGGAGCTTTCGTCGATAAGCAGGGAGTGCTTAGTTGAAGCTGTCGCCGCAAGCGCAGGCGGAACCCGCGTTCGGGTTGTCGATGGTGAAGCCCTGCTGCTCGATGGTGTCCGCGAAGTCGATGGTCGCGCCCATGAGGTACGGCACGCTCATCTTGTCCACGACCAGGCGCACGCCGCCGACCTCGTCGGCCTTGTCGCCGTCCAGGTCACGGTCGTCGAAGTAGAGCTGGTAGCGCAGGCCAGCGCAGCCGCCCGGCTGGACAGCGATACGCAGGGACAGGTCGTTGCGGCCCTCCTGATCAAGCAGGGCCTTCGCCTTCGCAGCGGCGGCCTCGGTGAGGTTCACGCCGGTGGTAGAGGTGGGGGCAGTCATTGCAGTCTCCTTCGTGCCTCGACTCAAGTCTTTCGATGTGGAGTGGCGCCCATGCTACGCGCCACTGGCCATGCACAGTGCAACCGGTAGGCGTGCCGGGTTATTCCACTCCCTCACGCGGGCCTTGTAGCCTAATGAGCGTGAAACTTCCCTGGCAGAAAACCGAGCAGAGCGCAGACGCGGCGCAGGGCTCGACGAAGGTCGAGCTGCCTGAGGCTGACGGCGTTGACAAGGCTGAGAACAAGGCTGAGCAGGCGGAGGAAAAGCTCCCCAAGGGCTACACCCCGCCGAAGGGGCGCCCGACGCCGAAGCGCATCGACCAAGAAATCAAGCGCGGCGTGGTGCGCGACCCCAACGCCGCCACCCCGGCGCAGATCCGTCAGCGCGAAAAAGAGCTGAAGAAGACCATGTCCAAGGAGGAGTGGAAGGCGCACAAGAAGAAGGTGCGGGAGGAAAACCGCGCCCGCAACCGCGAGATCCAGGCCCGCATGGACGCCGGCGACGAGCGCTACCTCACCGAGCGCGACCGCGGCGAGGTGCGCGGGTTCGTGCGCGACTGGGTGGATTCCAAGCGCTTCTTCAACAACTACGTCATGCCGGCCGCACTGGTGCTTTTGCTGATCATGCTGATCGGCACCTGGCTGCCGCGCGTGTCCGCCGTGCTGTCGCTGCTGAGCCTGCTGTTCATGCTGACCATTTTCATCGAGGGCTTCATCATCGGCATCCGCGCCAACCGTGCGGTGCGCGAGAAGTTCCCGGAGGCCGACACCGGCTTCGGGCTGGGCATGTACGCCTTCTCCCGCGCCACCCAGCCACGCAACTGGCGCACCCCGAAGCCGCGCGTGGCCGTGGGCGAGAGGGTCTAAGGCCATGCAGTTTCCGCCGGTTGACGCCCCGAAGCAGTCCCACGGCCACGCCGTCGCTGACGCGCTGGCGGGCTCTGCCGCGGGGCTGGCGCTGGGCAGGTTGGGCTCCCTGGCGTCCAGGATCGCCTCGGTGCAGGGCAAGGACGTCCCCGCCCCGTTTACCCGCCCGCGCGTGGTGGTTGTGGCGGGCAAGCACGGCGTTGCCGCGCGCAGCGTGTCCGCGTGGACTGAAGACGCCGGCGACGTCCAGGCCGAGCAGCTGCGCGCCGGCAGCGGCCCGGCCCACGCCGCGGCGCGACTCGCGGGTGCGACGGTGCGCTTCATCGGCGACTACCTGGACACCCCCACCGGCGCCATCGACGTGGAGCCCGCCACCTCCCCCGAGGTGTTCGATGCCGCCCTCGCCGCCGGCGCGGAAGTGGCGGACAACGAGATCGATTCCGGCGCGGACCTGATCATCCCCGGCGACATCGGGGTGGGCAACACCACCGTCGCCGCGGCCGCCTACGGCGTGTTCACCCGCACCGAGCCGGTGAAAGCCATCGGCCGCGGCTCCGGAATCAACGACAAGGTGTGGAAGGTCAAGGTCGCCGCGGTGCGCGACGCAATGTTCCGCGTGCGCGGCTTCCGCGAGGACACCGAGCGCGTCTGCGCCGAACTCACCGGCCCGGACTTCGCGTTCCTGGTGGGGCTGATCGCGCAGTCGGCCGCGCGCCGCACCCCGGTGCTCATCGGCGAGGCCTACCCCACCCTCGCCGCCTACGTGGCCGAGCGGCTCGCCCCCGGCACGAAGGACTGGCTCATCGCCGGCCAATCCACCGCCGAACCGGCCCACGCCGGCTGCCTCGAGGCACTGGGCCTGACGCCCGTACTGGCGCTGGAAATGAAAACGGGCCAGGGCGCAGGGGCCCTGGCCGCGCTTAGCCAGCTCAACCTCGCCGCCGAGTTGGCGGGTGAGGTGCTGGCCGAAGGTGCGTCGACAAGCAATTAGCTCTCAATGAGCACGGTGTTCCAGCCGTGGGTGTCCTCGACGTCGCCGGTCTGGATGCCGCGCAGGCGCTCGCGCATGGCCATGGTGACTTCGCCGGCCTCGTTGTTGTTCACCGTGAACTCGCCCTCCGCGGACTTCACGGTGCCGACCGGGGTGATCACGGCCGCAGTACCGCAGGCCATGGTTTCGGTGATCGTGCCGTCCTCGACGCCGGAGCGCCACTCCTCCACCGTGATCTTGCGCTCCTCGGCGGTGTAGCCGAGGTCCTCGGACACCTGCAGCAGCGACTTGCGGGTGATCCCCGGCAGCAGCGAGCCGGTCAGCTCGGGGGTGATGATCTTCGCGTCCGCGCCAGAGCCCTCGACGAACATGAGGTTCATGCCGCCCATCTCCTCGATGTACTTGCGCTCGATCGCGTCGAGCCAGACCACCTGATCGCAGCCCTTCTCCGCCGCCTGCTGCTGCGCAAGCAGCGACGCGGCGTAGTTGCCGGCGAACTTCGCATCGCCTGTGCCGCCGGGGGCAGCGCGGACGTAGTCCTCGGAGATCCAGACGCTCACCGGTTTGATGCCGCCGGAGAAGTACGCGCCGGCCGGCGAGGCGATGATGTAGAAGCTGTAGCTCGACGACGGCTTCACGCCCAGGGTCTTCTCCGTGCCAATCATGAACGGGCGCAGGTACAGCGACGCCTCGCCGCCGGCCTCCGGCACCCAGTCGGAGTCAATGTCCACGATCTGGCGCACCGCCTCCAGGAAGACCTCCTCCGGCAGCTCCGGCATCGCCATGCGCGCGGCGGAGTTGTTCAGGCGCTTCGCGTTTTGCTCCGGGCGGAACGCGGTGATGCTGCCGTCTGCGTGGCGGTAGGCCTTCAGCCCCTCGAAGATGGCCTGGCCGTAGTGGAACACGTTGGACGCCGGATCCAGCGAGATCGGCTCGTTGGCGCGCACCTGCGCGTTGTGCCAGCCTTCGTCCTCGGTCCAGTCGATGGAGACCATGTGGTCCGTGAACTGCTGGCCAAACGCCGGGTCTTCGAGGATCTTCGCGCGCTCGGCGTCGGGGGTGGGGTTTGCGGTGGGGGTAATTGTGAATTCGATCTCAGCCATACGGGCCAGGGTACTCCCCTCGTTCAGTACCCTCACAGGGTGTAATTGCCCGCACAACGAAAGGACATCCATGGCCTTCGACATCAGCCTCCCCGCCCGCGGCACCACGGTGCGCACAACGCTCGGCGCCACCGCCCCTGAGGGTGCGGCGCTGCTTATCCCCGTCGCGAACGGCGAGGACGGCATCGAGGTCCCGGTCACCGCGCTCGCCCCGAAGGGTCTGCTGGAGGCGCTGGTTGCGGTCGGCGCCAAGGGCACCGAGGGCGAGGTGACGCGCCTGCTTATCGACGGCTCCCTGGTCACCGCATTCGGCCTCGGCGACGCCTCCGAGATCGACGATGAAGCCGTCCGCCGCGGCGTCGGCGCGGCAGCGCGCGCGTTGAACGACGTGGAGCGTGCCGCCATCTCCGCAGAGTTCGGCGTCGCCCCCGTGGTGGAGGGCCTGCTGCTGGGCGGCTACACCTACACCGGCCTGAAGTCCCAGGCAGAGGTGCAGGACGACGAAAACACCGACGCCGAGACGCCGCAGACCACCGAGGTCACCGTCGTCAGCGCCGACGAGGACGAGTACAACGCCGCCGTGATTGTCGCCGAGTCCGTGAACCTGGCCCGCGACCTGGTGAACACCCCGGCGAACTACCTCTACCCCGAGTCCTACGCCGGTGTGATGGGCGAGGTCGCCTCCACGGCGGGCCTGGACATCGAGGTGCTCGACGAGGCCGCGCTGGAAAAGCAGGGCTTCGGCGGCATCCTGTCTGTGGGCCGCGGCTCCTCGCGCCCGCCGCGCCTGGTGCACCTGACCTGGGCGCCTTCCGGGGCATCCAAGAAGGTCGCGCTGGTGGGCAAGGGCATCACCTTCGACACCGGCGGCATTTCGCTGAAGCCCGGCTCCGGTATGGAGGACATGATCTCGGACATGGGCGGCTCCGCGGCCCAGCTCGCCGTGATCGCCGCGGCCGCACGCCTTGAGCTGCCGGTGCGCGTCGACGCCTGGCTGCCCCTTGCGGAGAACATGCCGTCCGGCACCGCCACCCGCCCGGGCGACGTGATCACCCACTACGGCGGCATCACCAGCGAGGTCATCAACACCGACGCCGAGGGACGCCTCGTGCTTGCCGACGCCATCGCCCGCGCCTGCGAGGACGGCCCCGCCTACCTCATCGAAACGGCGACTTTGACCGGCGCGCAGCTGGTGGCGCTGGGCAACCGCACCGCAGGTGTGATGGGTTCCGACGAGCTGCGCGACCTCATCGCCGAGACCGGCCGCGGCGTCGGCGAGCAGGCCTGGGCCATGCCGCTTCTGGAAGAGCAGGAGGACGAGCTGAAGTCCCCCATCGCCGACATCCGCAACACCCACAACGCGCGCACCGGCGGCATGCTGTTCGCCGGCCTGTACCTGTCCCGCTTCGTGCCGGAGGACGTCGAGTGGGCGCACGTCGACATCGCCGGCCCCGCCTGGAACGGCGGCGCCCCCTACGGCTACACCCCGAAGCGTGCGACTGGCGCGCCTGTGCGGACGATTGTGGAGACGTTGTCGCGCCTCGTCGATAAGCAATAGCTTTTGCAACAACTCCCTGGCGTTCGCAAGATCTGACAACCGCCCGACATTTCCGCAGGTCGCCATGGGCCGATCTCGGCAGAATGTCAACTTTTACGAGGTTGTCCACAATGCGGAGCCCGCAAACGGCGTCTTTTGTACGAATCGACAAAACGCCCCGGTTCCCCATTCCCCCAGCTGGGGAAATGCCGGAGCGTTGTCGATTCGTACAAACTAGCCGTAGGGATTCTCGCCGCGCTCGAACCGGGCGCGGCGCTCCTTTTGCTCCTCGCGCTTGCGGAGGATGCGCTCCTGCTCGATTCTCCTGCGCATGCGGTCGGGGTAGCCGGTCTCCTCGACGTCGTAGAGCATGATGCCCAGCATGTCAGCCACCTGGTCGATGCCTTTGGGCCCGCCGATGCGGCGGCGGGTGTAGTTGCCCTTCTCGTCGACGAGGACGACGGACATCTCGTTGACCATCGTTTCCGGCTCGACAAAACCCTCGACATTGGACCGGCCGACGACCCAGTCGCGCAGGTACTGCGCATCGTCCGGACGGATCGTCTCCCCCGGCCCGCGGGGCGGTTTAAACGTCGTGGACTTCTTGCCTTTGCCGAACAGGTTGAACACGTCACACATCATACGGTGCACCTCGGGTAGAAAAGGTCACCCCTTGGGCGACGTGCAGGGCTTGTTACAGGTACGCTTTGTGCCTGTATAGCTTCCAACGTTTCAATGAGGAGACTTAAGAAATGGCGCACTCAGTTGAGATGCCCGAGCTGGGCGAATCGGTCACCGAAGGCACGATCACCACGTGGCTGAAGGAAGTCGGCGACACGGTCGAGGTGGACGAGCCGCTGCTCGAGGTCTCCACCGACAAGGTCGACACCGAAATCCCGTCCCCGGTCGCAGGCGTGATCCTGGAGATCAAGGCCGAGGAGGACGACACCGTTGAGATCGGCGACGTGATCGCCATCATCGGCGACGAGGGCGAGGAAGCAGACTCCTCCTCCGACGAGAAGGAAGACAAGGCTGAGGCTGAGGAGCCGGCCGAGGAAAAGGCTGAGGCGCCGAAGAAGGACGACAAGCCGGCCAAGAAGGCCTCCGGCGACGCCACCGACGTTGAGATGCCGGAGCTGGGCGAGTCCGTCACCGAGGGCACCATCACCACCTGGCTGAAGGAAGTCGGCGACGAGGTTGAGGTCGACGAGCCGCTGCTCGAGGTCTCCACCGACAAGGTCGACACCGAGATCCCGTCCCCCGTTGCCGGCACCCTGATCGAGATCCTGGCTGAAGAGGACGACACCGTCGAGGTCGGCGACGTCATCGCCCGCGTCGGCGACGCTGACGCCGCTGCAGCTTCCGACGATGCTGACGACGCCGAGGAGCCGGCCGAGGAGAAGGCTGAGCCGAAGGAAGAGAAGGCCGAGCCGAAGGAAGAGAAGAAGGCGGAGCCGAAGAAGAGCTCCGGCGCAGGCACCAAGGTTGAGATGCCGGAGCTCGGCGAGTCCGTCACCGAGGGCACCATCACCACCTGGCTGAAGGAAGTCGGCGACATGGTTGAGGTCGACGAGCCGCTGCTCGAGGTCTCCACCGACAAGGTCGACACCGAGATCCCGTCCCCGGTCGAGGGCACCATCCTGGAGATCCTCGCCGAGGAGGACGACACCGTCGAGGTCGGCGATGTCATCGTGATCATCGGCGATGCCGAGGCCGCCGTCGAGGAAGACAACGCCGACGAGCCTGAAGAGGCTGAGGAGCCGGCCGAGGAGAAGGCTGAAGAGAAGCCGGAGCCGAAGGAAGAGAAGAAGCCGGAGCCGAAGAAGGAAGAGCCGAAGGCCGAAAAGGCTGAGAAGGCTGAGTCCAAGAACGCCTCCGCGAAGGTGAACAACGGCGACAACGTCCCGTACGTCACCCCGCTGGTGCGCAAGCTCGCCGACAAGCACGGCGTTGACCTGAACTCGGTTGAGGGCACCGGTGTCGGCGGCCGCATCCGCAAGCAGGACGTCCTGGCGGCTGCCGAAGGCGGCAAGTCCGAAGGCACCGCAGCTGCTGCGGCGAAGGGCGACGAGAAGGCGGCACCGAAGGGCCCGCGCGCCAACTGGTCCACCAAGTCCGTGGACCCGGCGAAGGCGGAGCTCATCGGCACCACCCAGCGTGTGAACCGCATCCGCGAGATCACCGCTGCGAAGATGGTGGAGTCCCTGCAGACCACCGCACAGCTGACCCACGTGCAGGAAGTCGACGTGACCCGCGTTGCGGAGCTGCGCAAGAAGGTCAAGCCGGCATTCGTCGAGAAGCATGGCGCAAACATCACCTACCTCGCCTTCTTCATCAAGGCCACGGCCGAGGCACTGGTCTCCCACCCGAACGTCAACGCTTCCTACGACGCCGACGCGAAGGAGATCACTTACCACTCCGACGTCAACATCGGCATCGCTGTGGATACGCCGATGGGTCTTTTGGTGCCGGTGATCAAGAAGGCGCAGGAAATGAACCTGGCCGACATCGCGAAGGCGATCACCGACCTGGCATCCCGTGCGCGCGACAAGAAGCTGCGTCCGGACGATCTGTCCGGTGCGACCTTCACCGTGACCAACATCGGTTCCGAGGGCGCGCTGCTGGACACCCCGGTGCTGACCCCGCCGCAGGCCGGCATCTTGGGCACCGCCGCGATTGAGAAGCGCCCGGTCATCGTGACCGAGGACGGTATCGACTCCATCGCGATCCGCCAGATGTGCTACCTGCCGTTCACCTACGATCACCAGCTGATCGACGGTGCGGATGCGGGCCGTTTCGTCACCACCATCAAGGACCGCATCGAGGAGGGCGATTTCGAGTCTGACCTCGACATCTAACCCCTGAATGCGCTGAACCCGGCACCGTTTTTCGGTGCCGGGTTTCGTCGTTTTTGGCATACAGTGGCGGTATGGCTGACACGTGGCTGTTCGGAGAAGCGGGTGTAGACGAGTTCAAAAACGGGCGTTCGGCGGCTGAGAAACAGCTAAGCTGTCGCGTGGTTATCACGACCCGATTTTCAAGGAGCCCTCTTTTGGATTACATCTCCCGTCATATCGGCCCAGACCAGGCAGAGCAGCGGAAAATGCTGGATGCGCTGGGCTACGATTCCATCGATGCGTTGATCATCGCCGCGGTGCCCTCCGGCATCCTGGCGGAGCAGCCGCTCGACCTGCCGGAGGCGTTGACGGAGTACGAGGCCCAGGACCGCTTGCGCGAGCTCGCAGACAAGAACACTGTGCTGCGCGCGTTTTACGGCCAGGGCTTCTCCTCCACCCTGACCCCGCCAGTGATCCGCCGCGGTGTGGTGGAGGACGCCGGCTGGTACACGGCCTACACGCCGTACCAGGCCGAGATTTCGCAGGGCCGCCTTGAGGCGCTGCTGAACTTCCAGACCATGGTGCAGGATCTCACCGGTCTGGACATCGCGAACGCATCGCTTCTCGACGAAGCATCCGCCGCCGCCGAGGCCGTCGGTTTGATGTCGCGAGTGGTGAAGAAGGGCCGCCGGGTGCTTCTGGATTCGCGCCTGCACCCGCAGGTGATCAAGGTCGCCTCCGAGCGCGCCCGCGCGATCGACCTGGAGGTCGAGGTGGCCAACCTGGCCGAAGGCGTGGTCGGCGAGGACCTCGTCGGCGCTGTGTTCGCGTACCCGGGCACCGAGGGCGACATCGTGGATCCGCGCCCGGTGATCGAGGCAATCCACGAGCGCGGCGGCCTGGTCGCCGTCGACGCCGACATCCTGGCGCTGACGCTTTTGGAATCCCCCGGCGAGTTCGGCGCGGACATCGCCATCGGCACCACCCAGCGCTTCGGCGTGCCGCTGTTCTACGGCGGCCCGCACGCGGCCTACATGGCGGTGCGCGAGAAGCTGCAGCGCCAGATGCCGGGCCGCCTGGTGGGCGTGTCCAAGGACGCCGAGGGCTACCCGGCCTACCGCCTGGCGCTGCAGACGCGCGAGCAGCACATCCGCCGCGAGCGCGCCACCTCCAACATCTGCACCGCCCAGGCGCTGCTTGCCGTGACCGCGTCCATGTACGCCGTTTACCACGGCCCTGAAGGCTTGAAGGACATCGCGCGCGCCGTGCACCAGCGCGCCGCGGACTTCGCGGCGTCGCTCGAGGCTGCCGGCGTGACGGTCAAGCACGCCGAGTTCTTCGACACGGTGGCGGTGCAGGTTGCGGGTGCACCGGAGGTCGTCGCAAAGCTTGCGGATGCTGGCTACCTGGTGCGCGCAATCGACGAGACCACCGTCGGCGTCTCCTTCGGCGAGGACACCACCGACGCCGACGTGGAGGCGCTGCTGGCTGGCTTCGGGGCGAAGACCGCCGAGGGTGCCGCGCGCATCCCGGCGGCGCTGGAGCGCACCACCGAATTCCTCACCCACGAGACGTTCAACCGCATCCACTCCGAGACGCAGATGATGCGCTACATCCGTGAGCTCGGCGACAAGGACCTCGCGCTGGACCGCACGATGATCCCGCTGGGCTCGTGCACCATGAAGCTCAACCCGACTGCCGGCCTGGAGGCGATCACCTGGCCGGGCTTCGCCAACGTGCACCCATACACCCCCGACCAGTACACCGCGGGGTGGCGCGAGCTTATCGACGAGATCCGCGCCTGGCTCGTGGAAATCACCGGTTACGCCGAGGTATCCGTGCAGCCGAACTCCGGCGCGACCGGCGAGCTGGCTGGCCTTCTGGCCATCCGCGCGTACCACGTGGCCAACGGCGACACCGAGCGCGACATCTGCCTCATCCCGGCCTCGGCACACGGCACGAACGCGGCGTCGGCGACGCTGGCGAACCTGCGCGTCGTGGTGGTGAAGACCGCCGACGACGGCTCGATCGACCTTGAGGACCTGGACGCGAAGCTGGACAAGCACGCCGACGCCGTGGCCGCGATCATGCTCACCTACCCGTCCACGCACGGCGTGTACGAGGAAGACGTGCGCGTGGTCTGCGACAAGGTGCACGCGGCCGGCGGGCAGGTCTACATCGACGGCGCGAACATGAACGCCCTGACCGGCATCGCGCGCCCGGGCGACTTCGGCGGCGACGTTTCGCACTTGAACCTGCACAAGACGTTCACCATCCCGCACGGCGGCGGCGGCCCGGGTGTGGGCCCGATCGGCGTAGGCGAGCACCTGATCCCGTTCCTGCCGGGCGACCCGACCGCCGCGGACGGCGAGGGCGGCGTGCCGGTGACCTCCACGCTGTACGGCTCCGCTGGCGTGCTGCCGATTTCCTGGTCGTACATCGCCATGTCCGGCGCCGCCGGCCTGCGCAGCGCCACCGAGCACGCCGTGCTGGGCGCCAACTACATCGCGCGCGCTTTGAATGACTCCTACCCGGTGCTCTACACCGGCAACGACGGCCTGGTCGGCCACGAGTGCATCCTGGACCTGCGCGAACTTACCGACGCCTCCGGGGTCACCGCCGCCGATGTGGCCAAGCGCCTGATCGACTACGGCTTCCACGCCCCCACCCTCGCCTTCCCGGTCGCCGGCACGCTGATGGTGGAGCCGACCGAGTCCGAGGACCTGGCCGAGCTGGACCGCTTCATCGAGGCGATGCGCTCCATCCGCGCCGAGATCCAGGAAATCATCGACGGCGAAGTCGAATACGAGCAGTCCGTCGTGCACAACGCGCCGTACACCGCCGCCAGCCTGATCCGCTCCGAGTGGCCGTACGAGTTCACCCGCGAGAAGGCCGCTTACCCGGTGGATTCGCTGGTGCACGCGAAGTACTTCCCGCCGGTGCGGCGTATCGACGAAGCGTTCGGCGACCGCAACCTCCAGTGCGCCTGCCCGCCGCCGGAAGCGTTTGACATCGAAACTGAGTCTTAAAGGAGAACCAATGCCACAAACCCCGCTGCATGCCACCCACGAAAAGCTCGGCGCCAGCTTCACCGACTTTGGCGGCTGGGAGATGCCGCTGAAGTACGGCTCCGAGCTGGAGGAGCACCGCGCCGTCCGAGGCGACGTGGGCATCTTTGATCTGTCCCACATGGGCGAGATCAACGTCCAGGGCCCCGACGCCGCCGCGTTTTTGGATTACGCGCTGATTTCCGACTTCACCGCGCTGAAAGAAGGCAAGGCGAAGTACTCCATGATCGTCGCCGAGGACGGCGGCATCCTGGACGACCTGATCACCTACAAGTTCAGCGACAACCATTTCATGGTCGTGCCCAACGCCGCGAACACCAACGCCGTGTGGGCCGCATTCGAGGCCCGCAAGGGCGACTTCAACGTGGAGCTGGGCAACAATTCAGAGGCGTTCGCGCTGGTTGCGGTCCAGGGCCCGCGTGCGCTCGAGGTGCTGGAGCCTTTGCTTAGCGACGACGCCTCCGCCCTGTCCTACTACTCGGGAGCGTGGATGACCCTCGACGGCGTGGAAACGTTCGTCGCTCGCACCGGCTACACCGGCGAGGACGGCTTCGAACTGTTCTGCACCAGCGAGGACGCGCAGAAGGTGTGGGACGCCGTCATCGGCTCCGGCACCCCCTGCGGCCTGGCGGCGCGCGACTCGCTGCGCCTGGAGGCCTCCATGCCGCTGTACGGCCACGAACTGACCGCCGAGATCACCCCGGTGGAGGCCGGCATGGGCCGCGCGTTCGCCAAGAAGGAGGCGGACTTCGTGGGCAAGGACGCGCTGACCGGCCGCGAGCCGAGCGTGGTCATCGCGGGCCTAACTTCCGAGCAGCGCCGCGCCGCCCGCGAAGGCGCCGAAGTGTTCCTGAAAGGCACCGACGAGAAAATCGGCGTGGTCACCTCCGGCCAGCCGTCGCCGACGCTGGGCTACCCGGTCGCGCTCGCGCACCTGGACCCCAAGCACGCGGAAGAGGGCACGGAAGTGGAAATCGACATCCGCGGACGCCGTTACCCGTTTACTATTGCACCGACCCCGTTTTACTCCCGAAAGGACGCATAACCATGGAGCTGAAGCCGGACTTCTACTACTCCGAGGACCACGAGTGGATCAACGCCACCCCGGACGAGGCAGCAGGTACAACCGTGCGCGTGGGCATTACCCACGTCGCCGCTGACCGCCTCGGCGAGGTCGTCTTCGCGGAGCTGCCGCAGGTCGGCGACACCGTCACCGCCGGCGAGACCTGCGGCGAGATCGAGTCCACCAAGTCCGTCTCCGACCTGTACTCCCCGGTCACCGGCACCGTCACCGCGGTCAACGAGGACATCGACGGCGCCTACGAGGCCATCAACAACGACCCGTACGGCGAGGGCTGGCTCTTCGAGGTCGAGGTTGAAGAGGTCGGCCCGCTGATGACCGCCGACGAGTACGCCTCCTCCAACGGCGTCTAAACCGGCGGGGACTAGGGTGGCAGGGTATGACTGCCCCGCGCGACCCGTTTTTCCCCGCCGACAAATCCATCCGAGCCTCAGCCGCGCCCATTGACGTGCGCGAGCTGGGGCTCGTGGACTATCAGGAAGCCTGGGACCTCCAGGCGGACATTGCTTCTCGACGGGCCAAAGGCGAACTGCCGGACACAGTTTTGGTCCTGGAGCACCCCTCCACCTTCACCGCCGGCAAGCGCACGCAGCCGGAGGACATGCCCGACCCCGCCTACCCCGTGCCCGTGGTGCCGGTGGACCGCGGCGGGCGCATCACCTGGCACGGCGAGGGCCAGCTGGTGGTCTACCCCATCATCAAGCTCGCGGAACCGGTGGACGTGGTCGACTACGTGCGCCGTCTCGAAGAAGCGCTCATCCAGGTCGTGCGCGACGCCGGCGTGACCACGGCGGGCCGTGTCGACGGCCGCTCAGGGGTCTGGGTGCCGGAGGAGACGAAGGCGGTGGCCCCGGAGGCGTCGACACGCGAACGCAAAATCGCAGCCCTGGGCATCCGCATCACCCGCGGCGTGACCATGCACGGCCTCGCCTTAAACTGCAACAACACCCTTGAGCACTACGAACACATCGTCGCCTGCGGCATCGACGACGCCGACGTGACCACCCTGTCGCTCGAACTCGGCCGCGACATCACCCCCGCCGAGATGGCCGCGCCGATGGTGCGCGAACTCGAGCGCGCGCTGTCCGGCGAGCTGGTCGTGGCGGACCACACCTTCGCCACCCGACCGGACCCCTCGAAGGGTTTGACACGGAAGGTACGGTGAGAAGCGTGACTGTAGCACCAGAAGGCCGCAAGCTTTTGCGCGTTGAGGCGCGCAACTCCGAAACACCGATTGAGAAGAAGCCGCGGTGGATCCGCAACTCCGTCAAGACCGGTCCCGAGTACGAGGACATGAAGCAAAAGGTCAAGGGCGCGGGCCTACACACCGTGTGCCAAGAGGCGGGCTGCCCCAATATCCACGAGTGCTGGGAGTCGCGTGAGGCGACCTTCCTCATCGGCGGATCCCGCTGCTCCCGCCGCTGCGACTTCTGCGACATCGCCTCCGGCCGCCCGGATCCGCTGGACCGCGACGAGCCGCGCCGCGTGGCAGAAGAAGTGCAGAGCCTCAACCTGAACTACTCCACCATCACCGGTGTCACCCGCGACGACCTGGACGACGAGGGCGCCTGGCTCTACGCCGAGGTCGTGCGCAAGATCCACGAGCTCAACCCGCACACCGGCGTGGAAAACCTCACCCCGGACTTCTCCGGCAAGCCGGACCTGCTCCAGGAAGTCTTCGAGGCGCGCCCCGAGGTCTTCGCGCACAACGTGGAGACCGTTCCGCGCATCTTCAAGCGCATCCGCCCGGCGTTCCGCTACGAACGCTCCCTCGACGTGATCCGCCAGGCCCGCGACTTTGGGCTGATTACCAAGTCCAACCTCATCCTCGGCATGGGCGAGACCCGCGAGGAAGTCCTCGAGGCATTGGGCGACCTGGTGGACGCAGGCTGCGACATCATCACGATTACCCAGTACCTGCGCCCCGGCCCGACCTACCACCCGATCGACCGCTGGGTGAAGCCGGAAGAGTTCATCGAGTACCGCGACGCCGCCTACGAAATGGGCTTCGGCGCCGTCATGTCCGGCCCGCTGGTGCGCTCCTCCTACCGCGCCGGCAAGCTCTACGTCGAGGCGATGGCGCACCGTGGTCTCGAGCTGCCGGAGAACCTGAAGCACTTGGCGGAGACGTCGCAAGGCGATACTGCGCAAGAAGCCTCCACCCTGCTGAAGAAGTACGGCGCATCCGCCGACCACCCAGTGGAGACCCGCTAGGGTCTTTGGCCCGCGTCTTAGCTGTGGCATACAGTTATGTCCATGGCTAAGACGCAGGACAAGGAAGCGGCGAAAGCCGCCAAGAAAGAACAGCGCGCCGCGAAGCGCGCCAAGGGCAAAGCAACCCGCTCCCAGCTCAAGCAGGCGTTCGACCTGCAGCGCAAGCGCGACAAGGCGCTCATTCCCATCATGCTCGCCTGCGTGCTGGGCGGCGGGTTGCTGTTCTTCCTCCTCGGTCTGCTCATCGGCGCGAAGTGGTTCTGGCTGATCATGGGCCTGGTCCTGGGCGCTGTGCTGGCGATGTTCATCTTCTCCCGCCGCCTGGAAAAGTCCATGTACGACGAGGTCGGCGACACCCCCGGCGCCGCCGGCTGGACGCTGGAGAACATGCGCAACACGATGGGCATCGTCTGGCAGACCAAAACCGGCGTACAGGCCAACACCCACATGGACACCGTGCACCGCGTGGTGGGCAACCCGGGCGTCGTGCTCGTCGGCGAGGGCGACCCGAACCGCCTGAAGTCCCTGATGGCCAAGGAGCACAAGCGCGTGGACCGCCTGCTGGCGGGCGTGCCCATCTACGAGGTGTACGCCGGCGAGGGCGAAGGCCAGGTGCGCAACCGCGACCTGCAGAAGCACCTGCTCAAGCTGCCGAAGAACTACCAGAAGGACGAGGTGTACAACCTCGCCGCCAAGCTCGACGCGATGGATTCGCGCGGCCGCGGCGCCCAGGCTGCCGGCCTCCCGGGCGGCCCGCTGCCGAAGCAGGCGCAAAACATGGCGGGCATGAACCGCAAGATGCGCCGCATGCAGGAGCGCAAGGGCGGCAAGTGATCGAGCACAACCCCGGCATGGACGCCGAAGCGAACACCTGTCTTCGCTTCGGCGTCTTGCTGTTGTCTGCGGGCGCGTCCGGCTACCGCGTGATCCGCGCGGTGAAGCGCTGCGCCCGCTCGGTGGGCTTCGACGACGCCGACGTCATCGTCGGATTCAACACCATCAGCTGCACGTTCCACCGCGGCGAGCAGTTCCGCACCGCAGTGTCCGACGTGCCGCTGCCGGGTGTCAACGCCTCGCGCATCGAGGCGCTGGAGACCGCGGCGCACTCGCTGCTGCAGAGCTACCGCACCCCCGAGGTCATTAATGCGGTGCTGGATGAGATTGAACGCATCCCCTCTCCACGCTGGGGCTTTCGCTTATCGACGCTTGCCGCCGGACTCGCCTGCGCCGGATTCGCAGTGCTGAACCAGTTCGGGATCGCCACCGCCGCGCTGGTGTGCTTCGCGGCGATGCTGGGCCAGCTCGTCCGGGCGTTTCTGCACAAGGCGCACTTCAACCTGATCGGCATCACGATGGCGGCGTCGTTCGTCGCCTCGTCGGCGTTCTTGTTGCTTGACCGGGTACTGCCGTTTGCCAGCGTGGTCTCCCCCGGCTTCATCGCCGCGGTGCTGTTTTTGATCCCCGGCTTCCCGCTGTTCACCTCGTTTGTGGACCTCGCGCGCTTCGACTTCACCGCCGGCATCCCGAGGCTGTTCTTCGCCCTTGAGATCATCGTGGTGATCATGCTGACCGTCTCCGTGGTGGCGATGCTTTCCGGCACCCCGGAGCTGCCGTCGGCGGCGGTGCCGAGGTCGGCGGAGTTCATGGTCGCAGGGGCGCTGGCCAGCTTCGTCAGTGTGGGCTGCTTTGCGTTGCTGTTCAACTCGTCGAGACGCATGGCGGTCATCGCCGCCACTCTCGGGATGGCGGCCAACGTCGCACGGCTCACCTTGCTTGCGGACGGGGTGCGCTCCTACCTCGCTGCCTTCGTCGCCGCCCTGATCATCGGCGTCGCCGGCGGGCTTTTAGGCCGGGTGGCGAAGGTACCCCGCACTACTGTGACCATCCCGGCGGCGGTGGTGATGATCCCCGGCCCCGTCATCTACGCCGCGGTGCACAACTTCGCCGAGGGCGACATCCTCAACGCGCTGTCGAAGTTCACCGAGGTGTCGTTCGTGGTGCTGTTCATCGCCGGCGGGCTCGCCGTGGCGCGCATGCTCACCGACCCGAACTGGGCGATGTACCGCTACATCGACTTCGACCACGAACTCCTCGGCGAGGAACGCCCCATCAACAACTAGGTGCGAATCACCGTCGTAGTGGTGGCGCGGTCGTGCATGCCGCGGCCGTCGGCGTCCACAAGCGCCGCCGGCAGCACAAAGCCCGTCAAGATCGTGCGCACCGCCGCGCGCCACAGCCCCACCGGAGCCTCCTTGTCCACGCGCGCCACGCCCATGCCCAGCACCGCCATGCCCGGGGTCCGGGAGAACAACCAGCCGCACACGATGCCGAGGACGATCCACAGCAGGTACGTCGCCGTGTAGCGGTCCCCCAACGCCGACGTGTTCGCCGTGATCAGCGACGCCGCCACCGCGCACAACGCCCAGTCAATGAACACCCCGCCCATGCGGCGCAGCACCGACGCCTGCGAGCCCTGCCCCTCCTTCGGCATGCCTAAAAACTGCCCCGGGTACTCCGGCAAGGCGTCCTCGCCAGAAAATTGGTTGGGGATTTCGGGACCGTCGTGCCAGGTTTGTCGTCGAGAAGCAGCCATGCCTCCGAAGCGTAGCGGGACGCGCGCGTAGACTTGAAACCGCTTATGTCCGACACACAACGAGGAGTACCACCCGTGTCCTTCGACAACATCGAAGACGTCAAGAAATTCATCGCCGACGAGGAGGTGGAATTTGTCGACGTACGCTTCACCGACGTGCCCGGCATCGAACACCACTTCTCCATCCCGGCATCGATGTTCGACGAAGACGTGATGGAAGAAGGCCTCGCCTTCGACGGCTCCTCCATCCGCGGCTTCACCACCATCGAAGAATCCGACATGACCCTCATGCCGGACCTCGCCACCGCCAAGCTGGACCAGTTCCGCGGTGCGAAAACCCTGAACGTGAAGTTCTTCGTCAACGACCCGTTCACCCACGAGCCGTTCTCCCGCGACCCGCGCAACGTGGCCAAGAAGGCCGAAGAATACCTGCGCTCCACCGGCATCGCCGACACCTGCTCCATCGGCGCCGAAGCCGAGTTCTACCTGTTCGACTCCATCCGCTACGAGGTGGAAGGCCACGCCGCGTTCTACGAAATCGACGCCGAGGAAGGCTGGTGGAACCGCGGCAACGAAGTCGAGGCCGACGGCTCGCCGAACCTGGGCTACAAGAACCGCTGGAAGGGCGGCTACTTCCCCGTCGCCCCGCACGACAAGACTGTCGAGGTGCGCGACGCCATGGTGCGCAACCTCGATGCCGCCGGCTTTGAGATCGAGCGCTTCCACCGCGAGGTGGGCAACGGCGGCCAGCAGGAGATCAACTACCGCTTCAACACCCTGCTGCACGCGGCGGACGACCTGCAGGACTTCAAGTACATCGTGAAGAACACCGCGACGCTCTACGACAAGACCGCGACGTTCATGCCCAAGCCGCTCGCCGGCGACAACGGCTCCGGCATGCACGCCCACCAGTCCCTGTGGAAGGACGGCGAGCCGCTGTTCTACGACGAGTCCGGCTACGGCGGCCTGTCCGACATCGCCCGCTGGTACATCGGCGGCCTGCTCGAGCACGCCGGCGCGGTGCTGGCGTTCACCAACCCGACGCTGAACTCCTACCACCGCCTCGTGCCGGGCTTCGAGGCGCCGATCAACCTGGTGTACTCGCAGCGCAACCGCTCCGCCGCGATCCGCATCCCGATCACCGGCGCGAACCCGAAGGCCAAGCGCATCGAGTTCCGTGCACCGGACCCGTCGGGCAACCCCTACCTCGGTTTCGCGGCGATGCTCATGGCGGGCATCGACGGCATCAAGAACCGCATCGAGCCGCACGCCCCGGTGGACAAGGACCTCTACGAGCTGCCGCCGGAGGAAGCCAAGGACATCCCGCAGGCACCGACGTCTCTCGAGGCCGCGCTCAAGGCCCTGGAGGCGGACCACGACTTCCTTACCGAAGGCGACGTGTTCACCGAGGACCTCATCGAGACCTACATCAAGCTCAAGTACGACAACGAGATCACCCCGGTACGCCTGCGGCCGACCCCGCAGGAGTTCGAGATGTACTTCGACTGCTAGGTTTGCATAGCCTGACCTGCAGTAAGGCAGGCCAAACTTCCTTGCGGGGGTGATCCGGCCGGGCGATGATTGGGTCATGACTGATCTGATGGATTGTCCGTGCACGGCGGAAGGTGGCGTCGATAGGCATGAGCCCGGCACCGGCGAGCGGCTGAACCGCCTGCGCGCCGCGGTGCTCGGAGCGAACGACGGCATCGTCTCCACCGCCGCCGTGGTCGTCGGCGTGGCGGGCGCGACGTCCGATGCGACCACGATCGCGATGTCCGGCCTCGCCGCGGTGATCGGCGGCGCGGTGTCGATGGCGCTGGGCGAATACGTCTCAGTGTCCTCGCAGCGCGACTCCGAGCGCGCCCTGGGCATGTCCGAGGAGATGCAGGTCAACCCGTGGTCCGCGGGCATCGCATCCTTCCTGTCGTTCTTGCTTGGCGCCGCATTGCCCTTTACGACGGCGCTGCTCGCCCCCGCATCCTGGCGCATCGCCGCCATCTTCGTGCTGACCCTGGTGGCGCTCGCGCTGACGGGCGCGCTGTCCGCGAAGCTCGGCGAGGCCCCGGTCGCCCGCTCGGTGACCCGCATCGTGGTCGGCGGCACCATCGCGCTGGCGGCGACGTTCGCCATCGGCTCGCTGTTCGGGGCGAACGTGGGCTAGAAACACACCGCGGTCCAACAGTGACCTGCCCAACCAGAACCCGACCGAATCGGCGCAAAACCGCAGGTCGGGTTTTGAGCTGCCGGGGCTGTTTTGGTGCAACGGGTCCCTCCCGGCGGGCCGCGCGAGCACCTTCCCAAAAAAGGGATTACCATGCGCTGAGTGACTGACAAGTTCCGCCAACTGCCACCGCCCGGCCCCGCGTGGGGCGGCAGCCTCATGGGCACCTCAATCGTGTCGCGACTCCTCGTGGAGATGGACCACCAGTTTTTCGCCGCCGTCTTCGCCGCGATCGCGTGCTTCATCCTCGTCGTGCTCGTGTACGGGTTCGCACGCTACCGCCACCCCAGCTTCGAGCGCACCACCATGGCGGAATGGTCGATGTTCTTCATCGGCATCCTCGCGCTGGGGGCCGCGCTATCCGGGCTTACCGACGAAGGCGTCTACCGCCTCATCGGCTTCTGGGTCGGTGCCCCCGTCACCGTCATCACCTGGGCTATCCAGCTCAGCCGCTTCGAGGGTGCGCCGAAGTTCACCTGGGGTCTTCCGTTGGTCGGCCCGATGATTTCCGCGTCGGTGGCCGGTTGGCTCGCCCGCGACTACGGGCAGTTCTACCACGTGCTCGGCACCGTGTTCTTCCTGATGTCGCTGTTCACCGCGGTGCCGACGTTTGCCCGCGTGTACTGGGCGGCATGGCACGGCAAGGTGGACCTGACGGGGCCGCTGTCGGCGACGGCGTGGGTGCCGCTCGGCGTGATCGGCCAATCCACCACCGCGATGCAGATCCTGTACCCGGGCAAGTTCTCGATCTACTACGGCTACGTCGCACTGGTGTTGGCCATCCCGCTGGGTATTTGGGCGATGTGGAACTTCTACCCCAACGTCGCGCGCTGGGTGGAGTACACACCTGCCTGGTGGGCGTGCACCTTCCCGCCGGGCACGGTGAGCATGGGCGGGCACCAGGTCGCGCTTGTCAACGGCTCGCACTGGCTCGACGTCGTCGCGCTGACGCTGCCGTTCCTGCTCATCGTGCATTGGTCGTTGTGTTCCGCCCGCTTCATCAGCTGGACGATTGAAGGCCGCCGGTAAAGACGGCATGCCGAATTACCCGCCCGGTGGGGCGGGTTTTCGGTGTGTGGTGGTTAGTCGAAGAGTAGCTCCATCGCGCCCGGGGTGGTCATGGGGACTTTGACGCCGTTGGGTGCGATCCAGTGGATCCGCGCGTTCGGGTTGTCGATGTAGCCGAACTTTCCCTTCCTGTTGTCGGCGTTGACCCCGTTGTGGAACGGGCACAGTTCGGCGAGGTTGTCCATGTTGGTCATTCCCCCGTAGCGCCACGCGTTGATGTGGTGCGTTTGGGTGGTCTCGGCCGAGTGTTTGCAGTCGGGAAACGCGCAGGCCGGGCAGAGCAGCTTCGACATGACCTTCTGTTTGGGGTTGGCGCAGCGCTTACCGTAGTACAGGTTGACGGGTCCTTCCTGCGGGTGGAACGCGGCAACTTCGAGTATGTCGCCGAATTCGTGCTCCATGTATTCGGCCCCTGTCATGGTGGTGCCGTCGGTGCAGATCAGGGTGACCTCGTCTGCGTGGCCTGATTGGATGCGGGCCCAGTCGGCGATCGGCACCAGGATGATCGGCCGGAAGTTCACCTTCGGTACACCCTTGCCGTCGCGGAGGATCCCGATGAGGGTGTCGGCCATTTGGGCGGCGGCTGGGTCGTCGGCGTCGATGAGTTTGCGCAGCAGGTGCTCAAGATCGGCCAGGTCGCGCTCGTCGTAGGTGAGGATCATGGTGCGCATCCCTGCTTTGGAGCGGGAAAACTTACACGACGGTGGGGCGGGTTTGACAGGTTGTTTGATCAGCCGCTTGATCCGCTTGGTCAGGGCCCTATATGAGCCGCGGTGGCGCACAAGGTCTAAGCGGATGCGCCAGCGTTCGGCTGCGCCTTCGACGGCGAGGAGCTTTTTCTCGATATGCACCAGTTGGTCGACGGGCATGCCCTCAGCAGCAGCTAACGCGTCGCGTTGTTTGCGGGTGAACTGGGTCGGCCCGTAATACGCGTGGTGCACCCGGGCCAGGTCGCGGACGCGGCCGGTGGACAGGCCGGCGGCCATGGCGGTGTCGCGGTCGAAGTCGGCGAGGACGGTTACGCCTGCGGAAACGAAGTCGGTGAAGTTCATGGCCTGAAAGCTATGGCGGCGCAACCCCCAACACCAGACCCTGCCCAAATTGTGGATAACTTAACCTGAGAAATTCACAAAGCGCAGGTCACAGCGCCAAATTTAAATCGGCGTCCACCCCGTCGACGCGGCCGCGCGAGGTGAACTGCCACACTGTGGGCGTCGGAAAGCCGACGGGGCGCGGCCACTCCCCCACGTCCAAAGGCAACGAAACGTCAACCACCGGGTTCGCACCCCACTGCGCCAGCCACAGCGCGCCGAACTCGGCCACGTCCGCGAACAGCATGTGCCGCCGCCAGTACCAGGCGTTCGTGTAGACCCCGGCTACTTCGACGCCTGCGGAGGAGAAGGAGTGGTGGGCGGAGCGGACGTCGAGAAGCGAAAGCCCCGCAGGGGACTCGACGTCGAGCCACATGGGCAAGCGGCGGCCCCCAAGAACCTCGAGCGCAGCCGACACCTGCTCCGCGATGGAGGTCCCTTCGGACGGGGCGCGCAGGAAGTGGTACGCGGCGGCAGCGTGCGGGGCGAACGACGAAAACGCGGCGTCCTGGTACGTGCCGTCGGTGGTGCGGGCGATGACGAAGTCGAAGCGGGAGACGTCGAGCCCGGCCTGGTGCTCCGAGACGTCGACGCCGAGCCTCACCGCTTTGTCAGCCCCATGCGCGGCGCGAAGCTGCCCGGGTGGCGGCGCTGCGCGGCGGCGTCTGCGATGGCCAGGCGCCACTTCGGGTCGCGCACCGGCATCTGGGAGATGGGGAACCAGCCGGCTTCGGTGTTCTCGTCGTCGCCGACCATGGGTTCGACGGTGGGATCGAGCGGCTCGCAGCGCAGTTGCACCGTCATGTAGCTGGCCTTGTCCCCGTTCGCGTGGGTGACCGGGCCGTGCGCGCCGACGCCCAGAATCGCCGCGGCGGTCACCCGCACGCCGGTTTCTTCCAGCACCTCGCGCACCGCGGCGACGTGCGGTTCCTCGCCCGGGTCCGCGATGCCGGTCACGGGGGTCCACTCGCCGTTGTCGGCGCGGCGCACCAGCAGCACCTCGGGGACGGCCCACGGCGACGCATCGGTGGCGTCGCGAAGCACGACGGCGCACACGGCCGGCACCCACATCAGGTCGGTGCCGATTTTCTTGCGGGTTTCCACGATGAACTCCGGGATAGGCATGGTGGCAAGTGTACAATCCCCAGAATTATGAGCACCGCCGTTTCCGACACGCAGCCCTGGGTCAGACGCGTCCCCGCGCCCCTGTTCGTCGCGGTGTACGGCGCGCTGGTCATCCTTGTGATTTTCGGGGTGGCGATGGCGGCGAGCCGCACCACCGCGAGCACCCCGGCAGACGCGGAGCTGCCGCAGCCGGAGCGCCCGTTCAACCCGGCGCCGGCGGATCCGTCCAACGTCGCGGCGAGTATTCGTCCCCACCTGATCGAGAACGTGCGCGTGGGCGAGACGAACACGGGCGCGATGATGCGCGGCGACGTCGTGGTCGGCGCCCTCGACGACTCCACCGAGATCGCGGGTCACCTGTCGCGTCTGCTGGAGCAGAATTGTTTGGATACGGTGACGTTGACGTCGCAAAGCGGTATGCGCTTTAACTTCTGGGGCTTTTGCTTCTCGACGCTCCCTCCGGAGACCCTCGCCCAGTACATCGATTTCGGCGTGGCTGAGGGCGCCGATTCCGTCTCGTTTGTGGACTACGCGTCGCACAACCACTTCCGCGTGATCACCCTGAACTGGATGGACGTGGACGACGCCGACGCGCTGTCCGAGCGCTGGCTCGACGTGGAACGCCCCGACGAGATCGACCGCGTGACGTTCAACGGCTACACCGACGACGAGGTCGTGGTGGTGGACAACGACAAGGAAACCGGCGAGCACCTCAAGCGCTGGCCGCTGCTTGTCAGCCCGACTACCAGCGCCGGGGGATGAACTCCGCGTCCGGCACGGCGTGACGGATCACGGCCATGACCTGCTTGACGTTGGAGTAGCTCATCAGGTGCGGGTCCTCCATGCCCTCGTAGCACTCCTCGCCCGCGCGGCCGGCTTCCGTGCCGGAGACGACGCCGATGACGGTGGCGCGTCCGTTGACGTCGGCGAACACCGGCCCGCCCGAGTCGCCCGAGGCGGCGCACACGGCGGCGATGTCGCCGAACGTCTCGTCCTCCACGCCTGGGTCGAGGTTGACTATCTGCACCCGCTCGGTGGCCTCGAAGGTGCCGCAGGTGTAGCCGGTGGTCGCGCCCGTTTTACATAGCTTCTCGACGGGCCCAAGGCCCTCCCCGATCCCAGTCGGAATCGGCGCACCGACCACGTCCATGAACCGGTCCGGGTCTGTAATCTCGATGATGCCGACGTCCGCGCCCTCCGTTTCCGGGGTGTGCTGGGAGTACAGCCCGGAGAAGATGAAGTGGCCGACCTCGGAGGCGTAGTCGAAGGCGGTGGAGGCGTTGGTGGGCCAAACCAGGTCGCCCTCGCGGCCGCAGTGGCCGGCGGTCACCGCATACGCCCGGCCGTCCTTGCCGGTGAACGAGAACGCCGCGGTGCACGACTGCGCCGTGAAATGCTCGCCGGGTGCCGGGCGGTGGTCCGTGGTCTGGATCTTCGTCCCCGGCGCCCACGGGGCGAACGCGGGCACCAGCACGTTGTTGTCGTTGGCCGGCGCGGGAGCGTCGTCGTCAGGCGTTTGCACCTCGGACAGTGCCTCGCGCTCCTCCACGGTGCCGGTGGGGACCTTCGACGCGTTTAAGCCAAGCCACACCACGATGCCCACGACCATCGCCGTTGCGACGATCACCGTGATCCACCCGCCCGTCTGCAGCCCGCTGCGGCGCGCCCGGGCCGTGGAGCCCGGCTGCGGCATTTCGGGGAACTTCAGCGGGTGCTGCGGGTACTGCTGGGGTTGCTGCGCGGGCTCGCCCGGCATGTCTGGGAAGCGCCACTGCTGGCCCTGCTCGGGCTGGTAGCGCGTCGCTGAGCTGGGTTGGCTCGGCTGCCGGTTACTCGGAGGCGTCAACCGCCGAGCCCTCGTCGCCGTCCTGCTCCTTCTCTTGGTCCTTTTCTTCGGCCATGATCTTCATGTCCCGGATGAACTTCTCCGGGTCGAAGTCGGTGTAGTGCTCCGGGCCTGCGAACTGCTCCTGTGCCATGTGCGCGCACTCCTTTGTGGCTTGAGGACGGTGTGCCCTAGACGTTAGTGCCCTCGATGGCCTCGGCGATAAACGCCTTGACGGCCTCGGCGTCGTTGGGCAGGTCGGTCACGTGGCGCTCAGCGTCCATGATGCCGGCGAAACGCTCCGGCACCTCAGGCGCCTTGCCGATCGCCTCGGTGATCGTGTCGGCGAACTTCACCGGCAGCGCCGTTTCCAGCACCACGATCGGGGTGTCCACCTCGCCTGCGAGCTGCTCGGCCACGTGGATCCCGTCGGCGGTGTGCGGGTCCGCCAGCACGCCGAACTCGTCGTGCACGCGCTTGATGGTGGCCACCCGGTCGGCGTGGGTGGACGTGCCGGAGGCGAAACCGAACTCGCCGCGGATGCGCTCCATCACCTCGTCCCCGCCCAGGTCGGAGGCAGCGAAGCCGCCGTTTTTCACCCTGTTGCCGAACAGCTCGGAGGTGAGGTCGGAGTCGCGCAACGTGGCGTCGAAAAGCATCCGCTCAAAGTTGGACGCCTTCGAGATGTCCATGGACGGCGACGACGTCGCGTGGGTCTCCGCGGCGGAACGGGGGCGGTACTCGCCGTTGGCGAAGAAGTCGTGGAGCACGTCGTTTTCATTCGTGGCGACGATGAGGCGGTCGATGGGCAGGCCCATCTGCTTCGCGATGTGGCCTGCGCACACGTTGCCGAAGTTGCCGGTGGGCACGCAGAACGAGACGCGCTCGTCGTTCGTCTCGGTGACCTTCAGGTAGGTGGCGATGTAGTACACCACCTGCGCGAGCAAACGCGCGAAGTTGATGGAGTTCACCGCGCCGATGGAGTACTTCGACTTGAACGCCGCGTCGGCGCTGACGGCCTTGACCACGTCCTGGCAGTCGTCGAACACGCCGTCAAGCGCGATGTTGAAGATGTTCGGATCGTCCAGGCCGAACATCTGCGCCTGCTGGAACGGGGTCATACGCCCGGCCGGGGTGAGCATGAACACGCGGATGCCGTCGCGCCCGCGCATCGCGTACTCGGCCGACGAGCCGGTGTCGCCCGAGGTCGCGCCCAGGATGTTGATCTCCTCGCCGCGGCGGGCCAGCTCGTACTCGAACAGCTCGCCGAGCAGCGCCATGGCCATGTCCTTGAACGCCGCAGTCGGGCCCTCGGACAGGTGGCCGATGTGCAGCGTGTCATTCAGGCGGGTCACCGGCACGATCTCCTCGTCGGCGAAGACGGGCGTGCGGTACGCCCGGCGCGCGATCGCCTCGAGGTCCGCCTCGGGGATGTCGTCGACGTAGAGCTTCAGTACTTCGGCGGCGAGGGCTGCGTAGCCGTCGTCAAGCAAAAGCCCGCGCCACTGATCCAGGAGCTCATTGCTTATGGACGGATACACCGCCGGCATGAAGAGACCACCGTCGGGGCTTAGGCCCGTGAGCAGGATGTCTGTGAAGGAGCGCGGCTGCGCCGATGCGTCGCGAGTTGAGATGTAGTCCACCCCGCGAAGTCTACGTCATGGGCCCCTCTGCCCGGCCTGATCCGGGGATTTACTTACAGTCCCGGCTGGCCTCCTCTCCGAGCGAGAACTCAATCCGCCAATCCGAGCTCGTTTTCTAGCTCCTCGAGGGAGATGGTTGGAAGCTCGCCACGCCGAATCGCATCGGCTTCCGCTTCAAGCACGTCGACGTACTCCAGCTCCGCGCTTTGTGCTTCGCGCGCGTAATCAGAGGCCGGGCTACCTGATCTGCTCATGTGTATACCCGGAAGCCCCTACCGGCGGGGCGGTTCCTGTCGACCGGTCAAAATATCCACCACCGAGCGAATCGCGGCGTCGCCGAGCGGCGGCACGGTGCGCTCCTTCTCGGGCGCCTGCTCGCGCGCGGGCGTGCGGGTGGTCGGCTCGACGGTGATGCTCAGCGTCTCGCTGTCGAGCTCCAGCCCAGTCTTGGGGTCAACGCCGGCCACGCGCGCGGCGTCCACCAGCGCAACAAGGTCTGCGAAAGTGGCGTTGTTCAGGTCGATGGTCATGTTCACTGCCATAACCCCGAGCATATTGCCTAATCGAACTCCAGTGACGGCACCTCGCCCCAGAACGCCTCTTCCACCACCTTGTGGGCGTGGCGGGTGATGCGCAGGTAGTCTTCCAAAAACTCCTGCTGATCGTCGGGGTCGTAGCCCGCGGAGCCCGCCACCTGCGCGAGCTGCGGGCCCGGCGCGGGCAGCTGGTCGGTGCGTTTGCCGGCAACGAGCACGATGGCGTTGCGGGCGCGGGTGGCGGTCAGCCACGCGGTGCGCAGCACCTCAGCGTCGGCGCCACGGATGACGGACGGGTCGTCGAGCTCGGCTAGGAAATCCAGCGCGTCCAGGGTGGAGGGGGTGCGCAGCTCCTCGTGGGTGTGGGCGTGCTGCATGGTCAAAAGCTGCACGGTCCACTCCACGTCCGCGAGCGCGCCGCGCCCGAGCTTGGTGTGGGTGGCGCGGTCGGCGCCGCGGGGCAGACGCTCGTTGTCCACGCGGGCTTTGATGCGGCGGATTTCCCGGATGTCGGCGGGTTTTGCGCCGCCGGCCGGGTAGCGGAAGGCGTCGATGGCCTCCAGGAACGCATCCCCCACGCCGCGGTCGCCGGCGACGACTGCGGCGCGCAGCAGCGCCTGGCGTTCCCAAACTTCGCCCCATTCGCGGTAGTAGCGCTCGTAGCTGGCGATGGTGCGCACCACCGGGCCGGAGCGGCCCTCCGGGCGCAGCCCCAGATCCACTTCGAGGGGCGGGTCTCCGGAGGGCTTAGACAGGCGGGAGCGCATCTGGTCGACGATCTTCGCCGCCCAGGCGATAGCGCTGGCTTCATCGGCCGCTTCGCTCGGTTCGGCGACGATCATCACGTCCGCGTCGGAGCCGTAGCCGAGTTCGGCGCCGCCGAGGCGGCCCATGCCGATGACGGCGATGCGGGCCGGAGGCTCGTCGTGAGGCGAGGATGCGAGATCCGCGTGCACCTCGGCGCGAAGTGCCGCCTCGAGGACAGCCTCCCACACGTAGGTCAGCTCGAGGCAGACCTGGCGCGGCTCCATGAAACCGAGCAGGTCGGCGGACGCGATGCGGGCGAGCTCCGCGCGGCGCAGCGAGCGCGCCACGGCGACGGCCTTGTCGGGGTCCGCCTGGTGGCGCTTGGCGGAGGCGATGATGGCTTTGTGCACTTGGTCGGGGGCGGCGTCGAGCAGCCGGGGGCCGTTGGAGCCGTCGCCGAGGAGTTTGACCACATCTGGTGCGGAGATGATCAGGTCGGAGGCGTACGGCGAGGTGCCCAGGATGTGCATGAGGCGTTGCGACGCCACGCCTTCGTCGCGCAGCATGCGCAGGAACCAGCTGCGGTCGACGGCGGCGTCGGAAAGCTTGCGGTAGTTCAGCAAGCCCTGGCCGGGATCGGCGGTGTCCGCGAGCCAGTGCATCAGGCTCGGCAGCAGGATCGCCTGCAGCTTGGCCTTGCGCGAGGTGCCCTTGACCAGCGCGGAGAGGTGGTCGAAGGCGCGCGCAGGGTGGCGGTAGCCAAGCGCGGCCAGCTGGGCTTTCACCGCGTCCGCGGAGAGGGTGGCTTCGCCGACGGACATGTCCGCCACCGCGCCCAGCAGCGGGCGGTAGAACAGCCGCTCATGCAGGTCGGAGACGTCGCGGCGCACGCGTTTGAGCTCGCGGTACATCGCGTCCGGGGCGGTGCCGCGGTGGTTGGCGGTGAACCCGGCGGCGCGGGCGAGCCAGCGGTTGCGCTTCTCGTCGTCCGACTCGGGCAGCTGGTGGGTGCGTTTGAAGCGCTGCAGCTGCAGCCGGTGCTCCAGAAGGCGCAGGAACTCGTATGCCTCGGTGAGAACGCGCGCGTCCTCGCGCCCCACGTAGCCCGCCGCGGCCAGGGCAGACAAGGCGTCGAGGGTGTTGCGGGCACGCAGGGTGTCGTCGATGCGCCCGTGCACGAGTTGCAGCAGCTGCACGGCGAACTCGACGTCGCGAAGCCCGCCGGGGCCGAGTTTGAGCTCGCGGCGTCGCACCTCGGCCGGAACGTTTTCCAACACGCGCCGGCGCATGGCTTGGACGTCCTCGACGAAGGAATCGCGCTGGGATGCCTCCCACACCAGCGGCGCGATCGCCTCGGAGTACGCCCGCCCCAATTCCATCGTCCCGGTCTGCGGCCGCGCCTTCAATAGCGCCTGGAACTCCCAGGTCTCGGCCCATTTCCGGTAGTACGCCTGGTGCGATTCTAAGGTGCGCACCAGCGCGCCGGAGGTGCCTTCCGGCCGCAGGTTCGCGTCGACGTCGAAAAAGCACGCGGAGCCGATGCGCATCATCTCCGCGGCCACGCGCGTGATCTTGGGCGAGGCGGGCTCGGCCACGAACACGACGTCCACATCCGAGATGTAGTTCAGCTCGCCGGCGCCGCACTTGCCCATGGCGATCACGGCGAGTTCCGCATCCGCTTCCTCGTCGCCGTAGACGTCGCGCACCGCCACCGCGAGCGCGGCCGTCAGCGCGGCGTCCGCGAGCCACGTCAGCCGCTCCGTCGTGTAGCTGTAGCTCATGGATTCGCCCTCGCCGTAGCCCTTGACCGCGGCGAATGTGCCGGCGAGGTCGGCGGCGGCGATGCGCATCACTAGGTCGCGGTGGGTGGCGCGGAGCTTTTGCTTAGCGACGTGTACTTCGCCCTCCCCCGCCTTATACAACCCCGGCCCGTCAGCGTCGACCCCCACGGCGGCGAGCATGGTGCGGTAGAGCTCAGCCTGATCAGGCAGGTCCTCGAGCGGGAGCCGCCACTGCTGCGGGTGCGCGATCAGGTGGTCCGACAGCGCGGTGGAGCCGCCCAGCAGGGCGAACAACCGGGTGCGGAACACCGGGTAGTCGCGCAGCGCTTCAAGCAGCTCCGCCCAGCCGTCACCCAGCGCGTCGAAGAGCCTGTGGGCGTTGTTGAGCGCCAGGTCCGGGTCGCTGGCGCCGGCGAGGGTGTAGAGCGAAGCTTCGTCGATAAGCGAAAGCTCCTCGATGTCTTCGGCGGCGCGCGGGCTGGTCAGTCCGAGCTTGGCGGGTGAAATCACAGGTCAATCCCCGTATCGATCTCCCAGGGGGTGATCTGGGCGGTGTAGTCGTGCCACTCGGCCCACTTGGCGCGCAGGAAGAACTCGAAGACCTGCTCGCCCAAGACCTCGGCCATGAACTCGGAGCGCTCCATCTGGCGCAGCGCCTGGTCCAGCGAGTTGGGCAGGTCGCGGTACCCCATCGCGCGGCGCTCGCGGCGGGTCAGTGCGAACACGTCGTCGCGGGCGGGCTCGTCCAGCTCGTAGCCCTCCTCGATGCCCTTCAGGCCCGCGGCGAGCACCGCCGCGTACGCGAGGTAGGGGTTGCACGCCGAGTCCAACGAGCGCACCTCCGCCCGGCGCGAATCCGCCTTGTGCAGGCGGTAGGTGGGCACGCGCACCATGGCAGACCTGTTCGAGATGCCCCAGGTGGCGGCGGTGGGCGCCTCGGAGCCGGACTGGAGGCGCTTGTAGGAATTGACCCACTGGTTGGTCACCGCGGAGATTTCGCCCGCGTGCTCGATGATGCCGGCGATGAACTGCCGGCCGGTTTTAGACAGACTGATCTCGTCGTCCGGGTCGTGGAAGGCGTTGGTGTCGCCTTCGAACAGGGAGAAGTGGGTGTGCATGGCCGAGCCTTCGAGGTCCTTGAACGGCTTGGGCATGAAGGTGGCGTGCACGCCGTTCATCTCCGCGACAGTTTTCACGATGTAGCGGAAGGTGACAATGTTGTCGGCCATGGTCAGCGCGTCGGTGTGGCGCAGGTCGATCTCCTGCTGGCCCGGCGAGCCCTCGTGGTGGGAGAACTCGGTGACGATGCCCATGTACTCCAAGGCGGACACCGCCATGCGGCGCAGTTTCGGCGCCTCGTTGCGTTTGGCTTGGTCGAAGTAGCCGCCCTTGTCCGCAGGTGTTGGCGGCTGGTCGCCCTGGCCGGGTTTGACCACGTAGAACTCGATTTCCGGGCTGGCCACGAACTCGAAGCCCATGTCGCGGGCGTTGGTGATCTGGCGGCGCAGCACCTGGCGCGGGTCGGCGTAGAGCGGGTCGCCGTCGGGCATGGTGATGTCGCAGAACATGCGCGCGGTTTGCAGGCCCGCCTCTCCATCGAAGGGCAGCGGCTGGAACGTCGACGGGTCGGGCCGCAGCAGGGTGTCGGACTCGGAGACGCGGGAAAACCCCTCGATGGAGGAGCCGTCGAAGCCCACGCCCTCCTCGAAGGCGCTTTCCAGCTCCGCCGGCGACATCATCACGGTTTTCAGCGAGCCGAAGATGTCGGTGAACCAGAGGCGGATAAAGGCGATGTCCTGCTGCTCCACCATTCGCAGCACATTGTCGGTTTGGGCGCTCATGCTGCTCAACTGTAGCGGGCCTTTGGGCGCGGATAAGCAGGCTAAGCTTGGGGGTGACTAACCTTTGAAGGAGGACAACGATCATGGCTGCACAAGCACCCGAGCAGTTCCTCGAGGTGGAGATCAAACTCGCCGTGGACGAGGGCACCGGCATGCCGGACCTGACGCAACTGCCCGGCGTGGAGGAAATCGCCAGCATGCGCGAGCACAACCTCTCCGCCGTGTACTACGACACCAAGGATCTGCGCCTGACGCGTTCCAAGATCACGCTGCGCCGCCGCACCGGTGGTGCGGATGACGGCTGGCACCTCAAGCTGCCCAAGGAGGGCGGGCGCAACGAGGTGCGGATGCCTCTCGACGATCCATCGGCCGTGCCCGAGGCCCTGGTGGCCCAGGTGCGCTCGATCGTGCGCACCGAGGAGCTGGCCCCGGTGGCGCAGGTGGACAACCGCCGCGTGGAGATCGCCCTGGCCGGTGCTGAGGGCGAGGTCGCGGAGTTTTGCGACGACCACGTCACCGCCTGGTCGCTGCTTCCCGGCGGGGAGCGCACCAACTGGCGCGAGTGGGAGCTCGAGCTGTCCGAGGCGCTCGCCGGCACCGAGGCGGGCGAGACGCTGATTAACCAGGGCACGAGCTTTTTGATCTCGGCGGGCGCGCGCAAGTCGTCCTCGCCGTCGAAGCTGGCCACCGCGCTGGGCGATTCGGTCAAGACCGCTCCCCTGCCGCCGCACATGCAGGCGGACCTGGAGGCTGACTCCCCGGCCGCCGCCGTGGTGGATTCCCTGCGCAAGCAGCGCGACGCCATCGTTTCCTGGGAGCCGCGCGTGCGCGCCGACGAGTACGACTCGGTGCACCAGCTGCGCGTGGCCACCCGCGAGATGCGCTCCCTGCTGGAGACGTTCGAGGGTGTTTTGGAGGGCGAGCAGCTCGGCGCGCTTGAAGACGAGCTCAAGCACGCCGCCGGCGTTTTGGGCGTGGCCCGCGACGCCGAGGTGGTCGAAGAGCGCTTCTTGGAGCTTCTGGATTCGGACGAGTCCGGGCTTGTCGACGACGCCGCCCGCGCGCACATCGCCGGCGATATGCGCCGCGACTACAACGACGCCCACGCCGAGATCGTGGCCATGCTCGACTCGCAGCGCTTCATGGATCTGCTGGACGCGATTGACGGGTTGTTGGCTGAGCCGCCCGTCGCAAAGCAAGAGGCTCCTGAGGACACCCCGGCGGAGTCGAAGGAGGTCCTCTACGACCACTTGAAGCGCGGCTACAAAAAGCTGAAGAAGCGCCACGACAAGGTGGATGAGCACTACCACGACACCGACCTGCCGCTGCACGAGCGCGAGGACTACGTCCACGACGTGCGCAAGGCCGCGAAGAAGCTGCGCTACTCTGCCAACGCCGCGGCCGATGCGGGTTTGAAGGCGGGGCGGCTGGCGAAGGCGTGCAAGGCGCTGCAGTCCAAGCTGGGCGATTTCCAGGACGCCGTGACCTCGCGCGACCGCATCCAGCGGCTTGCCGAGGAGGCCCGCGAGCGCGGCGAGGACACCTTCGCCTACGGCATGCTCTACCAGCGCGAACTCGACCGCGGGGAGCAGGCTTTAAGCGGTTACGACGACGCCGTGCGCGAGGTGCGCAAGGCGTTTAAGAAGATCAAGCCGTAACGGCTACTTCTCCCAGGACGGGGCCTCGCCCCAGTTGTCGTCCGCCTCGTCCTGGTTGTCGGCGCTCTTGTTGCGCTGCGCGGCGATCTGCAGCGCGGACTCGGCCTCCTCGCGAGTGGCGTAGGGGCCCATTCGGTTATCCCAGGCGGCTTCCTTGCCCTGGGTGACCTCGCCGGTGGACGGGTTGTAGTAGAACTGCTCGTCTGCCATTTTCGTTCCTTTCGTGGTTTGTTTACCCGTCCGACTGTACCGGGGCGGTTGGTAGTGTGGTGGCGGTTAAAAGGAGCGTGACATGGCATTGTTTGAAACCCCCTCCAAGTCCCCTGTGGAGCGCGTCCGCGCAGCGTCTGGGCGTGTCGCATCCGCGCCGGGCACGTGGGTGCTCATCGGTGAAAACGTCGACCACTTCGGCGGCGTGACCCTGGCCGGCACCGCGTCGCTGCGCGCGGCCGCGTCGGTCAGCCCGCGTTCGGACGGCGTGATCTCTGTTGCGGCCAACGGCCCGCTCGGCCAGGAATTCTCGGCGCAATTGCCTTACGACGACCAACCCGCCGACGGCCTCGCCCGCCGCTGGTGGGGGCTGGTGCACACGCTGGTGCAGCGCCAGGTGCTCTCCCGCGACACCGCTGGCATGGACATCACCGTGGAATCCGACGTGCCGGTCGGCGCGGGCCTGGGCGCGCTGTACGCCTCCGACGCCGCGATCGCGCTGGCGCTGGCAGGTTCGCACGACGACGTGGACACCGCCCCGTTCCGCGCCCGGCTCGCGGAGATCTGCTCGCACGCCGTGGCCACCTACTCGTCGCTGCCGGTGCTGCGCGCCCGGCACTCGGTGGCGCTGCGCGGCGCCGACGGCGTGTCGGTGGTGGACTACGCCGACGGCTCGCTGACCCAGGCGCCGCACCCCTCGCGCCACGGCGTGCGAGTGTTCTCCGTGTCGAAGGAGCTCGGCGCGCCGTTTACGCAGTCACGCGAGGCGATCGCCGAGCGCCGCGCGTTCATCGACGCCGCCTGCTCCAACTTCGGCGTGTCCTCGCTGCGCCAGCTTCCCGACGCCCCCGGCCGCGCCGTCCAATGGGTCGAGGCCCGCCGCGCCGCCGGTGATGAGGCGGCACCCGAGCCGGAGGCGGCGCGACGCTGGGTGCAGTTCTGCGAATCGGAGACGCTGCGCTCCCTCGCCGCCGCGAAGGCCCTGCGCTCGCGCCGCGCCAATGAGCTGTTCACCCTGCTCAACTCGCCGTCCGAGTCCCACGGCCTGACCTCCCCCGACGCCCTGGTCGCGCTGGCCCGCGAGCGCGGCGCCGTCGCCGCCCGTCCCGCCGCCATCGGCACCTCCGACGCGGTGATCGCGTTCGTGCCGGTGCAGGAGGCGGACGCGTTCGCGGCCACGATGGCGCGCGAGTTCGAGGTGGTGGAGGTCGCCGCCGGCGAACCCGCCCGCCTCGAGGGGTAGGCGCGGGCCTCCCCTAGTCCGCGGGCCAGGCAAACCCGACCTCGCGGGCCGCCGGCTCCGCCCGCACGAGGGAGAACTTCGTCTCCGCGCCTTCCTCGGGCGCGCCCGCGGACGGCGCGAGCACCGGCGGGTCCACGATGAACACGCGCGCCGCGTCCTCCCCGCTCTTCAGCGTCACGCCGTCGAAGTTGTGCCCCACCCACGGCTCGAGCACCGTCGCCTCCGTCAAGTGCAGGCACGCCTTCTCCACCGTGTTGGCGAGCTGAGAGGACCGCCCCATCGTCTTAATCACGCGCGGTGCGTCGCGCTCGACCCACTCCGGCACGTCGTCACCTGCGCAGATGGCGAGGCAGACTTCGGTGGCGTAGCGGTCGATCAGCCGCCGCAAAGGCGCGGTGACGTGCGAATAGAACCCGCCGATGCCGGCGTGCACCTCCGCCTGCTTCTCGGACAAGTCCACGTAGCCGGACCCGCGCAGCAGTTTCTGCGCCTCGCGCATCACCGCCATCCCGCGCGGGGTGTCAGCGTCCACGCCAGCCAAAAACTCGCCGATGTCGCCGGCGACCTCGTAGCCTAGGTTGCGTGCTTCTCGACGGAACTCCGCCTCGCCGCCCTCATCCGCCGGGCCCAACGTGCGCAGGAAGCCCACCCCGGCGTCGACCATCATCCGCCCGGCCACCATGCCGGTGAGCAGCGAGATCTCCGAGTTGTAGTCCATTACCGGGTGGCGCGGCTCGATGACCAGCTCGAAGGTGTCGCCGTCGCCGACCACGCGCACCGACGGCAGGCGCAGGTTGATCGCGTGCCTGCGCAGCGAGGACTGCTGCCGCAGCTGGCCGACCTCCTCCAACAGCGCAATCGACGGGTGCACCGACCCTGCCTGCATGTCTTCGTGCACGCCCTCGTAGTCCAGCCGCGCCACGGAGCGCACCAGCGCGCGCTCGACGTGCGCGGAGTCGACCTCGCCGCGCTCGTCCAGTTCGAAGGTCCACAGCACGGCGGGCCGGTCCACGTCGGGAAGCAGTGAGGCAGAGCCCTCCGACAGCTCCTCCGGGTGCAGGCGCGCGGGTTCGTCTGGCAGGTAAATGGTCTGGCCGCGCTGAAGCGACTCCGCCGCCACCGAAGAATCCGGCTCCACGAACGCCGCCACATCCGCGATGGCGTAGCGCACCACGTAGCCGCCGCCGTCGCGGGCCTCGATGTGCACTGCCTGGTCCAGGTCTTTCGACCCAACGGGATCGATGGTGACCAGGGGCACGGAGCGGGCGTCGATACGCAAATGCGAAAAGCGGTCCGTAAGCTGGGCAGCTTCGGCGTGGAGCTCCGGCGCGAATGAGGTGCGCACGTCGAATTCGCGCGCAATCGAGCGGAAGTTCAGGGGCGCGGCGTAGAGCTTCATAGGAAGCCATCGTGCCACGAAAAGGGCGAATGAGTCGGCCTATGAGCCGGATTCTGTTCCCCTGACGGGGCGGCGACCATCCATCTGGACCACCCATCGCTGGGCGCCTCAAGCAGCTACCTTCGGACTGGGCGGGCAGCCTACATCCGACGACCTCCGCCTTGCGGCGGGGGCTCTTGCCTTGCTCCCGGTGGGGTTTACCTGGCCACCTGCGTCACCGCAGATGCCGGTGCGCTCTTACCGCACCCTTTCACCCTGACCTCGTTGCCGAGGCGGTCTACTTTCTGTTGCACTTTCCCGCGGATCGCTCCGGGTTGCTGTTAGCAACCACCGTGCCCTGTGGAGTCCGGACTTTCCTCGACCCGCGCCTGTTCCATGGTTGGAGTGGTTCGCGGTGCCGCGGCCGCCCGGCCGGCTCATTCGCGAGGTACAGCATACGCTTTCCGCCGGCCGGAACGGAACTGCCGGGCATCGTGCGAGGATGCTTACCCCAGGATGCTTATCCCTCGAGAGCGTTGCCGAGTAATTCTCGCGGTTACTCGAGAAGTAAGCGTTTAGGAGTAAGCATCCTCCCCCGGTAAGCATCCTGGAGTAAGCATCTAGCTACCCGCGGTGGTGTGCGACGTCGTTGACGCAGCGCACCACGCCGAAGTCGCCGTAGTAGTCCACGACACTGATGCTGGCCAGGTCCAAGAACAGGTGCTTGAACAGATCCGGCCCGGCGCCGAGGGCCTGGCGGACGAACGACTTCACCGGCGTCATGTGCGTGACCACCAGCACGGTCTTCCCCTCGTAGCGTTCCTGCAGCTTCGACCGCGTGCGCGACACCCGGCGGTGCAGCGCGGTCAGGGATTCGCCGCCCGGGGGCGCGTTGTTGGGCGAGGACTGCCACTCGTCGAACGCCGACGAATCCCGCGCTACGGCCTCGTCGCGGGTCAGCCCCTCGAAGTCGCCGAAGTCGATCTCGCGCAGCCCCTCCTCCACGACCACGTCGAGACCAAGCGCGCCGGCGGCGATGCGGGCGGTGCCCTGCGCGCGGGCCTGCGGCGAGGCGACGATGGCGTCGATGCGCCCGAACTTCTTCAGCGCGTCGGCGGCCCGGCGCGCCTGGTCGCGGCCGGTGTCGGTCAGTTCGGGGTCTGCGGCGCCGGAAAAGCGCTGCTCAGCGGAGTGCTGGGTCTGCCCGTGCCGCAGCAGGATGAACCGGGTGCGCGGCGTGTCCGCGCCTGCCCAGTGCGCGGGGCTTGCGGTCTGGTGCGTTTGCTTCTCCGCGTCCTCCGGTTCCCCCCGCTTCTCCCCCACCCACACGCCGGTGCCTTTGACGATGCCGGGGGCGTCGCCGCGGGCGGCGGCGTCCATGGCCACGTTGGACAGCTCGTCGGCCTTCTTGTTTTTCGCGCGGGGGACCCAGGTGTAGGTGACCTTGTCAAAGCTGGAGGCCAGATCGCGGGCCTCCCGCGCCAGCTTCTGCATGTCGGGGTGCTTGATTTTCCAGCGGCCGGTCATTTGCTCGACCACCAGCTTGGAGTCCATGAACACGTCGACGCTTGTCGCCCCGACCTCACGGCAGGCCTCCAGGCCGCGGATCAGGCCGTAGTATTCGGCGACGTTGTTGGAGGACTTTTTGCCCACCACGTAGGCGATCTCGCCGAGGGTTTCGCCGGAGGCGTCGTAGACCACCGAACCGGAGCCGGCCACGCCCGGGTTGCCGCGGGAGCCGCCGTCGCAGTACATCGAAACCTGCATCAGCTACTCCACCGGAGAAACCCGCACCAAGAGCGTGCCGCAGTTCGGGCAGGTGGGCAGCTCGTCTTCCGGCTCCGCCAGCACCTCGGCGCGCTCGGCCGGCGGCAGCTGGATGAAGCAGCCGCCGCAGGCCCGGCTGTTGAACTTGGCGGCGCCGATGTCGTCGTAGGCGCGGAGCACGTCGTCGGGCAGCTGCGCCCGAAGCGCATCGGTGTCCACGACCTCTTCCTCCGGCAGGGCGTCCACGGCGCGCTGGGCGGCCTCGACCTTGCGGTTGGCCTCGTCGACGCGGGCGGCGTGCACGTCGCGGTTGTTGCGCAGCGCGGCGATCTCGTTGTGCGCCTCCTTCAGCTCGGACAACAGGTCGGCGATGCGCGACTTCGCGGCGTAGCGGTCGTGCTCGAGGTCCTTGCGGCGCTCCGGGTCGGTCTCGGCGGACAGCTGGCGCTTGTCGTCCAGCTCGCGCTTCTTCAGCTTCCGCTCGTCTTCCTGGATGCGCAGAATTTCCAGCTCCATGTCGTCGACTGCGAGTTGGGCTGCGGCGGAGGCGTCGGTCAGGCGCTTGCGCTCGTCGATAAGCTTTTGAAGCTCCTGCTCCTCGGGGCGCACGCGCGGCTGGGAAGACGCGGCGTCTGCCTGTGCGAGCTGCAGGAGGACGGGCTGCAGGTCTTTGGAAAGGTGCATCGTTTCTCCTTACTCGGGGTGCGCGGAGATGGTCCACGGGTCCGTGCGGATGTGCAGGATCTCGGTGTCCACGCTCAACGGAGCCACGATACTCTCCGCCTGCTCGGTCCAGGGAAACTCGCTGGCCCAGTGGGCGGTGTCGATCACGGCGGGGCCGCCTGCGCGCAGGTGCTCGTCCACGGGGTGGTGGCGCAGGTCGGAGGTGACGTAGACGTCCACACCGAGCTTCGCCACATCGGCGAGGAAGCTGTCGCCGGAGCCGGAGGAGACCGCGACCTTCTGCACGATCTGGTCCGGGTCGCCGGCCGCGCGCACGCCCCACGCGGTCTCCGGCAGCGCGTTGGCGACCTGCTGGGTGAACTCGCGCAGCGTCATCGGTTCGGGGAGTTGGCCGATGCGTCCCAGGCCGGTCGCGGTGTCGAGGTCCTGGGTGTCAGCCATCTGCACCACGTCGAACGCGGGTTCTTCGTAGGGGTGCGCTTCGCGCAGCTTCTCGACGATCCTCCGGCGGTCCCCCGCCCTGGCCACAAACTCGATCCGGATCTCGTCGCCCGTGTAGTGCGTGCCCACGGCCCCGTCGGTGGGGTTCGCGCCCTCGACGGGGGTGAACTCGCCGGTGCCCTCGACGGAGAAGGCGCACTCGCGGTAGTCGCCGATCGCGCCGGCGCCGACGCTGAAAAGCGCGCGCTTCAGATCCGTGGCGGCTGCCGGCGGGACGTGCACGCCCCAGCGGTCGGTGGCATCGAGGGTTACCGGCTTGATCGGGCGGCCGGGCGTGATGCCGACGAGTTCCGCGAGCTTGTCCGAGACACCCGGGCGGGCCGAATCGGCGTTGGTGTGCGCCGCGAACAACGCGCAGCCGCCGGCGAGCAGAGTGTGGACGACCTTGCCCTTCGGGGTGTTCGCCGCCACCGAGTGCACGCCGCGAAGCAGCAGCGGGTGGTGCACGACCAGCAGCTGGGCGCCCGCGGCGACGGCGCGCTCGGCCACCTCCTGGGTGCAATCCAGCGCGAACGCCACCTTGCCCACCTTCGCGTCCGGGTCGCCGCAGATCAGGCCCACCTGGTCCCAGCTCTCGGCCAGCGCGGGCGGGTAGGCGGCCTCGAGCGCGTCAACAACTGTCTGCACTGTTACGTCTGTCATGGCAGCCAGCCTACAAATTTGGAACAGTGGGCAGGTGTGAACGCCACTTTGCTTTTCGACGTCGACGGCACGCTGATCGATTCCTTCCCCGGCATCCGCCACGGCTTCCTGGTCGGGCTTGAGGCCGTGGGGTGGGAGGTGCCCGACGAGGAGTTTATCCGCCGCATCCCCGGCCCGCCGATGCCGGAGACGATGCGCTCACTCGGCATGACCACCGCGCAGGTAGAGCAGGCCATGAGCGCGTACTCGGACTACATGTCCGGCGAGGGCTGGCAGCGCTTCGAGGTCTACCCCGGCATGGACGACCTGGTGCGGCGGTTGGCGGGTGAGGGCTACCGCGTGTGCACGGCGACGTCGAAAAGCGAACGCTTCGCACGCGCCGCCCTTGAACGCGCCGGGCTGCTGGAGCACATCGACTTCCTTGGCGCGGCGTCGAACGACGGGGTGCGCGCGAAGAAGGTCGACGTGATCCGGCACGTGCTGGATCAGGCCGCGCCCGAGCGCCCGCTGATGGTCGGCGACCGGCTGCACGACTTCGAGGGCGCCAAAGAGTTTGGCATCCCGAGCGTGGCCATGACCTGGGGCTACGGCGCGCCCGAGGAGTGGGATTTGGCCGACTATGTGGCGCGCGACGCCGCCGAGCTAGAAAGGATTATCCGTGAGTTCTAAATTGCATATCGACTTTGTGTGCACCGGCAACATCTGCCGCTCCCCGATGGCGGAGGTGATCGTCCGGGAGAAATTGGCGCAGGAGGGGCTTGCGGACGCGGTCACGGTGACGTCGTCAGGCATTGGCGGCTGGCACGTGGGGCACAAGGCCGACGAGCGGGCGCGCGCCGAACTGGCAGCCCACGGCTACGACGGCGAGGCGCACCGCGCGCAACAGTTCGGGTTTGCGCAGGAGCAGGCGGACCTGATTGTCGCGCTGGACACGAACCACGTCTCCGAGCTGGTCGCACGCGGCGTGGACGAGGACAAGGTGCGCCTCATCCGTTCGTTCGACCCCGCTGCTGAGGAAGGCGCGGGCGTGGCCGACCCCTACTACGGCGGGCCCCAGGGCTTCACCGTCGTGCGCGAGCAGATCGAGTCCGCAGCTGACGGCATTATTGCCTGGGTGCGTGAACGGTGAGACCCAGCACGAGACAGTCCGCCGAGAGTTCTCCAGTGGACGCGAGCTCATTGAGAGAGTTAAGGCACGCCTCGAGCAGGCCCAGGCCTTCTGTGCGATCGCTGACGAGAGATCGAAACCGAGATGGGTGCTGAGGCTGATCAGCTCAACCCAGAGAGCGTCAGGCGGAGGGTATCGCCCGGGCGAGAGCCCGTGGCGTGTACAAAGGGCGGGCGAGGGTGCCCACCGGCGTCCAAGTTGCGCAGAACAAGCAATGGGTCGACGATGGTGTACCTAAAGGGGAAGCGGCGCGCTGTCCGGGGATAGGACGGACAATTTTGTACAAATACCTGTCACCGCAAAAGTGATCGTTCTTCGAATGCTGTTAGTTTGCTTCAGCAATAATAGTCGAGGTCTTAACCCTTCTCCCCTGGAGATCAATGACTGGTTAGCCCTACATACCGTTCCCTAGTGCTAAGGAATCGCTAAAGTTCCTTGGAGTGGAGGTGCAGGAATCCGGGGTGAGAAGTCGGTCACCTGACCGAATCAATAGGTCCTTGAAGCAATACTTAGACCGAGTAAGGGCGACCGTAGTTAATGTTTTCGTTACTGCTTTCAGTGAACGGTGACAGCAAGTAGCGACTCGTCCATGGGCATGGGACCCGCCACAGGTACGTGTTATCGCCTAAATAACCGTCTTCGTTTTGTGTTCTTTCTCGTTCAGGTTGGGGACGCACGATTCCAAGGAAATTATCTGGGACGCGAGCTTTACGTCCTACCGGATTCGACCATTGGAGATCCTGATTACAGTAGTCGTCGTCCATAAATGGGCCGGTAAAATGGATGAGGATTTCACGCGGTGCGGCACTGGGAGGAGGGAGATTATCAATGGGAATGTCCTCGTACCAGATATCATGGTTTATCTGTTTCCCCTCTTCGATCCAGTTGAGGACGGTTGTTTCGTCGAAACTGGCACCTGTCAAGACTTGTAAAGATTTGCGAGGATCGTCCAGGTAGAAGCGTTTCACATACGCCAGATAGATACGTGGTGGGGGAACGACCCGGGGAGCATTGTCAGTCATTGCCGGGAATTTTACAACCTACGCGGGTTGGTTTGCTATAAACGCGTGCGTAAAACGTGCCCGTCGAAGTAACAATCTTGCCCTCTGTTACCCCGATGAACAAGGTTTCCACATCCCTACCACTACAATCCTGCCCCACATCTAATGTTGAATACTCATATGGAAGGCCGGATTTTCGATTATAATAATAACTTGGCTGCGGGTCATATCTGCCTCTGAGATTGGGTGCCTTTCGCCAGATCGTAAAGTACTCATATCGCAACGTGTTAGTGTGGATCACCTTAAGTACTCTTTCAGTGCAGTTTGTGTGAGGCTTGAAGCCTACCGCGTTAAATCCGGAGCTTTTGCGAGCATGCGGGGAGTCAATCGAAAGTTCACAGGGTCCGTACCTCTTTCCAGCTGCTTGGAGACTAACCGCTTCCGGCTCGGGGATTTGTTCTAGTCCAGCCTCGACGCGGTCGAAAAACTCTGCGGCTAGCTGATCGCTGGGAAACTCCAGGTATGGTATAGCGCCGACCAGCCCGCCACCTGGTAGCTCTTCTGGCTTGAAAGACTCCAATATGCCACCTTCAAAATCTTGGGTGACAGATACCCCCTCGTCTTTTGGGTCTCCCGTGGGATATCCGTAAGAGCCTTTTTCATAACCCGCTGCGGCCCAATCAATAAGCACTGGATCCGTTACCGGATGTGCTCCGTGTTGTGGCGTCCAGTAGATCATTCCGCCCTCGAAGACGTTGTAGCGCCCGATTCCGTCTGGGGTGGTCAGCTCGTCACTGATGGGAAAGCCAAGCGCACTGGTGTGTCCGCCCATGGATTGCCACTTGTCGTAGATTGCCCCTTGGATGCTTGCCTGTGTAGCAGGTAGCGCGTTGTGCGTGTAGACGTGGCCGCCTTCAAAGTGCTGGGCGTACCACTGGTTGCCGAGTGAGATGTCGCTGGTGGTGGGATAGCCGAGAAACCCGTTTTCCCATCCGTGCCGCTGCCACACTCGCGACACTGGGATGCTGACGCTGTGCGCACCCGTGCGAGGGTGCCAGTAAATAAACCCATTGACGAACTCGGAGCGTTTGCCCACTCCGTCCGGGTTTGTCAGTTCCTTGGATTTCGGCAAGAGGAGGAAGCTGGTTGGTCCACCGATGGCGTCGTAGAGGTTTTTAATCGCCCCGCACACCTCAAACGTTACTGGCCAGTACACGCCGCATCCTGGGCGGGCATTTAGCGTGGGGGTGCCTGGGTCGGTGAGCTTAGCTTCTTTGATCTCTGCTTGATCTGCATCGGCTTTGCTAGCGCCTGCTGGAATGTCTTCTTTGTCCGAGCGCATTTGCCCAGGGATGATCTCGCTTTGTGGGTCATCGGTGGGGTGCCATTCGTCAAGGCCTTGTGGAGAGAGATCATTGTCAGAAACTTCGTTCACCTCGTAACCTTCGGCTCCGGGAGGGGTGGGGATGCCCCACTGGGCGAAGGGGCCTTCGAGGCTTAAGACGGGATTTTCAACTGCATCCGTTGTGGTTTGGGTTTCACCCGCATCTTGTGGGGATAAGTTGCTATGTGACGATGAGCCTGATGAGGCGGTCTGGGCATTGGTGGCAGTGGGATGAGCAATCATAAGTACGGCGACGGACAAAGCTGCTAGACACTTTTTCGCTTTCGGCTTCATTGACTTCCTCTGAATTCCTGGCGTTGCGGTGTGTTCTGGCTGACCTTAGGCTACAAGTTGCCTGCCAATACCGCAGTGCAATCTGCAAAAATGTTAGTTCTGTGAATGTAACGCTTTGTGTCAAGTGGTTGTGAACGGGTTTGGGTGTTAGATCGTGATGGGTTGT